>ERZ857951.407-NODE-407-length-57249-cov-4.272266_pt1 | contig 57249 bp, 44 predicted proteins | sample MGYA00519759_ERZ857951 | MGnify/ENA primary metagenome ERZ857951 (study PRJEB31778, sample SAMEA3449377) | human gut metagenome | biome: human gut; feature: human-associated habitat; material: faeces | place: United Kingdom | collected 2010/2012 ...
CCATCCTGCCACGGCGACCCCCTATCGTGGAGTGGTAGAAATATGAAAAAAAATATCTTTGCCGTAGATTCGCTATGATCTTCCCAAAGGAGGCAAAATACATGGCGGCAAAAACAAAAATACGCCCTGAACAACTCACAAGAGCCAGGAAACTGCTTCATGATCTGCCGAAGCGGGAAGACGGAAAAACCAGACCGGAAGCTGCTGAATTTCTGGAAAGCGACTTCAGAAAAGCCTTCAAAAAAGGCTACAGTCCCAAAGAACTGAGCCTGCTGCTCAAAAACGCGGGAATCATCATTCCCGCATACCTTATCCAGAAATTTTTATCTGAAACTGCGGACGCGCCTCCTGTGCAAAAGCAGGAAAAAACTGTGCAGAAACAGGAGAAGGCTCCCGCACAATGAGCTGTTATCGCACGCAGGTCCTGTTTTCACAGGGCCTGTGGCGGTACGGCTTTTATTATGCTGTGCGTGTGAAACTTTGCAGTAACCGGGCTGCCGGCCTAATGTATCTGCCCCTGCAGCCGAACATTAAGATAGGCTCTTGACTAGCTGATATACCCTAAAAAGGTTATTTGGCTAATCATGACAATGAAAAACAAATACGCATACCGTTCAAGAATTTCCGAGGCAAAAATTCGGCAACTTGTGAAACTTTTTTCTGTCGATTTGACAGCTTCCCAGATCGCGAAATTGTCTGGAGTCAACCGTAATACCGTTAATCGCTATCTGACGGCCTTCAGAGAAAGAATTGTTTGTTACTGTGAGGCAGAATCTCCCGTAAAAGGTGAAATCGAAGTCGATGAAAGTTACTTCGGTGCTCGACGTATTCGAGGTGTCCGGGGACGTGGGGCGCGAGGAAAAACCATTGTTTTCGGCCTGTTCAAACGTAACGACAAAGTCTATACGGAAATCGTTCCTGATTGCTCCAAAGCTACTCTCCAGGGAATTATCCGGGGACGGGTTGGCCTTGAAAGCGTCATTCACTCAGATGGGTGGCGAGGCTATGACGGTCTTGTCGATTTGGGGTACCAGAAACACTTTCGTGTCCAACATTCTCATAACGAATTCGCCAGCAAGCACTCGCATATCAACGGAATAGAAAGTTTCTGGGGCTTTGCCAAAACACGATTGATTCGATTTCGTGGACTACCGAAGCATACATTTTATTTTCACTTGAAGGAATGTGAATTTCGGTTTAATCACAGGCAAGACAACATCTACCTTCTGGTGTTGAAAATGCTCAGAGAAAACCCTCTCAGCTAGTCAAGAGCCTTAAGATAATATCTATTTCAGGAGACCTGCCATGAAAATATCTCACAAGCTCATTCTCCTCAGCGGCATACCGCTGCTGGCCTTCCTCATTTTGAGCTTTGTCTACGCGCATATTTTTGAGATAGAGCAGGACAGAATAGCTAATGTGGTGAATAACACCCGTCTGTATGTGCCTCTCTCAGACCTGATTCACCACCTGCAGACCGAACGCGGCCTCAGCAACGGATATCTGGTCACGCGCCAAAGGGACAGGATGGACGCCCAGCGCAAGAAGGTTGATACCTGCATTGCCGCTGTGTTTGATGCCTTCACAAGGACGCGCCTCACCGACCAGCAGCGTCAGAAAGTAACGGCCAACGTGAACAGAATTGCAGCCATCCGCAAGAGTGTTGATCAAGACATGAGCTCTGCCGACCTCATGAGCGGCTACAGCAGCATAGTAGAAGCCCTCATGCAGCATGAACGCAATCTGGCCGCCCTCAGCCAGCATGGTGACATTACTGAGATTTTCACCACGCTTGAGCTGCTGGAACTGGCCAAGGAAAGCGCGGGCCGCCTGCGTGGTTCTCTTTCAGGCGTGCTCACGGCCAACAAGCCCATCGACCTGAAAAGGTTCCGCGAGCTGGTTGTTCTCAAGGCCCATACAGACGCCAATACCTTCTCTCCTGTCATGTCACTGGAGCCCGAAGGCCAGAAGAAGCTCCAGCAGATGCGGCAGTCTCAGGCCTGGGAAAATTCCAATCTGGCCATTCTCTCAGTGCTGACCAACTACACCAGGGGCGATTATGGCTTTAAGGGGGACGTCTATTTTCAGGACATGACCCAGGCCATCAACGTGCTGGCCGAACTGCGCGACCTTGAATTCAAGGAAATGGCACGCCGTCTGGACAGCAGTTATGAGACTACCCACAATCGCCTGTTGCAGCTGCGCCTCGCCATGGCCATCATCACGCTGACCATTCTCATCTTTGTGGTGTATTCCATTCTTTCCATCACGCGGCCCATTCAGCGTCTCATCGGCTACAGCACGGGCATTGCTGAAGGGAATCTGGATCAGGCGCATCCCACCGGTATGAAACACGAGCTGGGTGCCCTGTGCCGTGCCCTGACCACCATGGTGGGCAGTCTGAAGGAAATGCTGCAGAAGTCCGAGGAAGGGCAGGAGATTGCCAGAGCCCAGACCGAGAAGGCCCGTCAGGCCATGCTGGAAGCCGAAGAAGCCAAGGGCCGGGCCGAAAAGGCCAGAGCTGAAGGTATGCTGGCGGCTGCCGGACAGCTGGGCGGCGTGGTTGAGGGCCTGAGCCAGGCCACCGATATTCTGGAAGAGCACATTGCGCAGGCAGAAGAAGATGCCAAGCAGCAGGCTGCCCACATTACCGAAACAGCCACCGCCATGGAAGAAATGAACAGCACCGTGCTGGAAGTGGCGAAAAACGCCAGTCAGGCTTCTGAAGTGTCTGCCGTGACGCGTGAAAAGGCGGCCAATGGTGCCGATGTGGTACAGCAGGCCATTGCGGGTATTGAAAGCGTGCGCCAGCAGTCCATCAAGCTGAAGGAAGACATGGCCGCTCTTGACCACAATGCCAAGGGCATTTCGCAGGTCATGGGTGTTATTTCTGACATTGCTGACCAGACCAATCTGCTGGCCCTCAATGCCGCCATCGAAGCCGCCCGCGCCGGTGATGCGGGCAGAGGTTTTGCCGTGGTGGCTGATGAAGTGCGTAAACTGGCAGAAAAGACCCTCAACTCCACCTCTGAAGTGGGCAAGACCATTCAGGCCATCCTCACCTCTGCGGCTGAGAGCACCCAGCAGATGGAGCACGCCGTGCTTTCGGTTGAGGAGGCCACCCGCCTTGTGAATCTCTCCGGTGAGGCCCTGCAGGAAATCGTGTCCATGGCTGATGCCACGGCAGATCAGGTCCGGGCCATCGCCACAGCGGCTGAAGAGCAGTCCGCCACGTCTGAAGAGATCAACCGCTCTCTTTCCAATATCAACTCCATTGCCGGGGACGTGGTCAACATCATGGGAGATTCGGGCACGGCCATGCAGAATGTGGCAGAGCAGTCCAGAGTGCTCAGCAATCTTATGACGGAAATGAAAAAGGTCTAAGCCCTGCCCGTATAACGACAGACAACAGCCCGGACGCCCCTGAGTCCGGGCTGTTTTTTTGTGCCACAGGCAGAAAAGCAGCAGACCGGGGACCACAATGGCCCACACCGCCCACAGGCCCCGTGCAGGCCGTACAGGGCAAATCAGGCCAGTGCAGGGCAATACGAACAGTACAGGGCAATGCAGGCCAGTGGAGCCCGCGCAGACAGTGAACAGAAGCAGCACAGAGCACTTCGCTGTATGTGACAGGAAGATGCCGTTCTGCCGTATGGCAGTTGTTGTGAGCAGTCGCGCAAGTTGAGAATTTCCGTCACAAGAGTTGAGAACGGCTCGGACCACTTTTTTTAATATGGCATGTTTTTTGCTTTAAGAATCTTGACTGAAAAACAAGCCAAAGAGGAAGAGGCGCGGTGCGTGTCAAAACTGACACAAACCGCGCCTCTTTTTTATGCTTGTTCCTTCGCCGCAAGCACCGCTGTCAGCCTATTGTGGCTGATGTCGTAATACTCCCGCGACAATTCCATTCCCACATAGCTGCGGCCTGTCCTGATGCACGCTTCGCCCACGCTGCCGCCTCCCATGAACGGGTCAAGTACGCTGGCCTGCGGAGCTGTTACGGCCAGCAAGTCCTCAATCAGCGCCACGGGCTTGCCGGTCAGGTGAACCTTCTGCGCGGGAATTACCGGGTAGGAGTATACGCCAGGCAAGCAGGTCCGCGTATGCGCGACGAAACGTCCCTTGGTGGCGAACAGCACGTACTCGCACTGCTGGCGGAACTTGCCGATTTGCGGGCGGGAGTTCCGCTTGTCTAACACCGGCTCCGGCAAGAACTTCGTTCATCGTGCCGGATTTGCCGGATGAGGAGTTGTAAGCATGAATGCGCCGATTTTTTATGTGGGCGGAAGCAAAGGCGGGGTAGGAAAAAGCAAGGTGTCTTTTGCCTTGATCGACTACCTGCTTGATGACGGAAAAAAAGTGCTTTTGCTGGAGAGCGACACATCGAACCCCGATGTGTTCAAGGCGCATCAGCCGCACGAAAATGATACGCTTGTTTGCAGGGAAGCTGATCTGGACAGCGCGGACGGCTGGATTGAACTTGTCAATATCGCGGCGGAATTTCCCAAGCATTGCATGGTCGTCAATTCCGCAGCCCGGAGCAACAGGGGGCTGGAAAAATACGGTCTGACGCTACGGGAAACTCTGGGAGAATTGAACCGTGAGCTGATTACCTTCTGGGTCATCAATCGTCAGCGGGATTCCGTGGAATTGCTGCGCGGTTTCCTGAATGTTTTTCCCGATGCTCTGGTGCATGTCTGCCGGAATCTCTACTTCGGATCGCCGGAAAAATTCGAGCGGTACAACACGTCAAAATCCAGAGAAATTATCGAAGGCAAGGGCCGGACTCTGGATTTTAGTGATCTGGGGGATCGGGTGGCCGACAAGCTGTATTCCGGCAGGATGCCCATCAAAAAAGCTCTTTCCGACTTGCCCATTGGGGACAGAGCGGAGTTGCGGCGCTGGAAAATCGCCTGTGCGGAAATGTTCCGCAAGGCGCTCAACCCGGAGGAAGAAAATGGAAACGGAAACGCTTAGTCGGCTGGAAAAACTGCTGGGGAGGGAACTTGCGGATTCAGAAAAAGCGCGTCTGCAACGGATACAGGATGCCTTGAATATCGGCCCCAATGACGCTCTGTGGAGCATTATCGCGGCCTTGGAATATCAACGCGCCTATTATGAGGTACTGCCGGAAAAAATCCGCGCGGCCACACAGGAAATTCTTGCGGAATGGTCGGCGGCGGCACGAAAAAATCCTGCCGCGCCTCAAAAAACGAACGGGAAAAAAGCGGCGGAACAGACCAAAACCATATCCCTGAAAGAGTTGATGCAGCCTTGGTGTATATGGGCGCTGCTTACGCTTTGCCTGCTGCTTTTGTACGGAAGCCTGTCGATGTGGGCGGGCTACTCCATCGGTTCCGGACAGACACAGCCGCCTGGCCTCCTGATGCGGATGCCGGTGGGTGTCCTGATGGGCATCCTCTGCATGGGCGGCAGTGTGATTGAGGGTATTCACGCGGCAAAAGCCTTTGGCGAAGGCAACGGCATATGGCGCAAACACGCGCTTGCGGCAACGGCTCTGCTCGTCCCGGGCGCATGGAGCGTCAGCGTGACCGTGTTTTGAAGAATGAGCGTTTTTCTGATTACCCTGGATAATTACGGGGAGGCCCCTCTGGGGCTTTTTAGCGCCTGCTCGGCAACGGTTTACTACCATCAAGAAGATGGGGCCTTCCCTTATTGAAACCAGAGAACCGTCGAGAGGAATATTTTACAACTTGCATAATTCTACCACTGCCGCCCGAAAACCCCACATGCTACAGCTTATGTCCGAAAACCGATTTCACGGAGGTTGTAGCCATGAAGGGACTCACAAGACGACAGAGGCAAATTGTCATGCTGATGGCAATGGGCAAATGTCCCAAAAGAGATTGCCCGCATGTTGTCTATTCACCGAAAAACTGTTTACAGGCATCAGGCGACTATCAGAACAATATATGGTGTGCATGGAAATATTGAACTCATGCGGGCAATCTTATCTGGGCTGCCCAAAACGGCAGCTCAACTTGTTCTTACTCCACGCGGCAGGGAAGTCTTTCAACTTATTCTTGCCGGAAAAACCAGTAAAGAAATTGCCGAACTTTTTTGCATAAGTTATAGTGGTATTCTTCGGCACAGGGAAAAAATGCTGGAGCAAAACAATTGTCACAGCATGACTGAACTTATTGCAAAGTATTATAACCTGTCATCTGATTCACTTCCTGAGCTTCCCTGTATTGGAGCCTGATATGCCTACAGAAAAGCACACTGTCATCGTCACTACTCCAGAAGAATTGCTTCCCTTGCTTATGGAAGCTGTACGGGCAATAGAAGAGGAGAAAAAGACTGATGGCGTCAGCCCGCAAGGGAAAAAACTGCTTGCGCCAAAGGATGTCGAACGCGAGTTCGGCATCCACAGAAAAATGCTTGCCGAGTGGCGTTCCGAGGGCATCGGCCCGGCGTATACCACGTTCGGCAGGCGTATTCTGTATGAACGCTCGGCAATAGAAAACTACATCGTTTCCAAACGGATCAAAACTTCCGGGTACTCTGGCGCATGACAACTTCAGGCCAACATATCCCCTATGATCGACAGCTTTTCGTTTTCCTGACCGGGGAACAGATGAGCATACCGCATGGTCATGGTGATGTTCTTGTGACGCATGAGCTTTTGCAATTCCATGAGCGAAACTTTACCCGACTGCGCCAGCCAGCTTGCGAACGTATGCCGCATGGTGTGCAACGTCACAGCGTACAGACTGTCGCCATTTTCCGGGGCCAGATTGAGCTTTCTGACGGCGGTCTGGAAACAGGCGGGCGTTTTGTCAAAGGCAGTCCGCTTGCGGGGCTGCTGGAAAATCGGTTCCCCTGGCTTGCGTTTGTACGCCTGAAGCATCTGAATCATATCTTCAGGTACACGGACAAAAACTCGTTTGCCACCTTTCTGAATGATATAGAGACCGCAGGCATTGCCGTCCACGTCCTGCCCGCGCAATTTGAAGATTTCAGTAGGCCGGAGGCCGGTTCGCAGGGAAAGCAGAGCCATGTCATGCAACTGTGGATGCCGCTTTTCGAGGTCGTCCAGAAGGGCTTTGGCTTCCTCTCTGGTCAGAAAACGCAATCTTTCATTGTTGGCCCTGACCATCTTCCATGTTCCGCCCTTGGTGGACAGCGGGTTGACACCGCTCCATGTGCCGGTGGCGATGGCACGGTTTATGGCGGAGCGCATGAAGCTGAAAATGTTGTTCACGGTCTGCCCGGCCAGTGTTTTACGCCCCCCTGTTCTGGCGTTGAAATTTCCCGTGGCTTTTTTGGGCTTTGTATTCCCGGTAGGGGTGGCGAGCAGCTCCGCCTTGAGATTGGAGAGAAGTCCCGAACTCAGCTCGGAAACAGGCAGATCGTGAATCTTGGCTCGGAGATGGGCCTTGTACTGACTGTAGTGCTGGTCAACGTACTTCCCTTCGCTTCTGCCCCATTCGAGGTAAGCGTCCACGAGCTGACCGATTGTCACATTATCGCGGGCAGCCGGGTTTACACCCGTGACGGCGATCTCGGCAATGAATTTTGCCCGTTCGCTCTTGACCATTGGAGGCCGCACACCTTCGCTGTGCCTGCCGACTGTCTTCCAGTGACCTTTGCCCTGGGCATCAGTGTAGCAGAAACAATAGATGCGATCCGGCTCTCCCGTCTTGGGGTTGCGCTTTTTGGAAGACAGGCGGTAGAAAACGCCCTCGAGCTTTGTTTTTATGTATTTTCGGCTGGTTACGTCGCTCATGGAGACATGATAACGGTGGAAGACTTAAAAGGGAAGATGGTTATCCATCCATTATCCAAAACGGATTTTCGGGATAAAAAAGATGAAGATAACTATCTGTTTTTTATGATTTTATTGGCTATGTTTATGACAACATGTGAGGGACAGAGAGAGAGAGAGAGAGAGAGAGAGAGAGAGAGAGAGAGAGAGAGAGAGAGAAGCTCAGCTTTTTTAATCCATTAGAGGAGATCAAATATTTGTTTTTACGATACCGTGTGATCATGCGGAAATGGGTTTGTAAAAGATATATCTATTAACTGTTTATTTTTATAATAAAAAATAACAACTTGAGTTTTTTTGAACAACTTTTTTTGAAAAAACGAAAAAAGGTCTGGACAGGAAGCTTGCTCCGATATAAGTTCACTCCAACAGATATATCACATATACATACAAGAAAAACCTAGCCGGATGGTCATCTCTAAATATAGACGCTATTTTTATACGTTATATCAGTATATAATACACAAATAGTCTTCCAATACGGACGCTCTTCTCTTTGCGGCAATGAATATACGGCCTCGCTATAGATATATTATTCTATCCGTCTTTATTCGAAAAAAGGCGATCAAACCAATTGATACATCACACACCCAAGGAGCGCATCATGCACGGCAAGGCGTTGATCAACGAGGCATTGAAGGGGAACCCCGTCGAGCGGACCCCCTGGGTTCCCTACACCGGTTCCCAAATCGCCAACCTCAAGGGGTATACCGCGCAGGAAATGTTCCGCGACGCGGACAAGCTGTACGAATGCTGCATCGAGGCGGAGTCCCAATACTCCCCGGACGGCATGACTCCCATGTTCGACCTGCAAGTCGAAGCTGAAATCCTCGGCTGCGATCTCGCATGGTACGACAACACCCCGCCCACCGTCTGCTCTCACCCGCTCGAAGGCGAGCTCGTCATCCCCACGCGGCGCATCCAAAAGACCGACGGGCGCATCCCGCTCATCCTCGACGTCATGCGCCGCTTCAAGGCCGCCAAGCCCGACATCGCCATGTACGGCCTCGTCTGCGGCCCGTTCACCCTCGCCTCGCACCTGCGCGGGACCAACATCTTTATGGATATGTACGACGATGAGGACGGCGTGAAGGCCCTCGTCGCCTACTGTGAGGAAGTCGTCCGTGAGGTTGCGGACTACTACATCGAGGCCGGGTGCGACATCATTGCCGCCGTGGACCCGCTTGTCTCTCAGATCTCCCCGGACATGTTCGAAACCTTCCTGAGCGAACCCTACACGAAGTTCTTCGCCTCCATGCGCGAAAAGGGTATGCCCTCCTCCTTCTTCGTCTGCGGCGACGCCACCAAGAACATCGAACCCATGTGCCTCACCAGGCCCGACTGCATCGCCATCGACGAAAACGTCGACATTGTGGAAGCCAAAAAGCTCACGGACGCCCATGGCATCACCATTTCCGGCAACCTCCAGCTCACCATCACCATGCTGCTCGGCACGCAGCAGGACAACCAAAAGGCCGCCATCGAACTGATGGACAAGATGGGCACGCACCGCTTCATCCTCGCGCCCGGCTGTGACGTGCCTTTTGACGCCCCCGCCGCGAACCTCATCGGCGTGGGGCAGGCCGTGCACAACCCCGAAGCCGTCCGCAAGGCGCTTGAAAGCTACGTCGCCAAGGACAATCTGCCGGAAATCGAAATGCCGGACTACGTCAATCTCGACCACGTCCTCGTCGAGGTCGTGACCATCGACTCCAAGACCTGCGCCGCCTGCGGCTACATGGTCGCAACCGCCAACAACGCCGCCAAGATTTATGGGGACAAGGTCAAAGTCGTCGAACGGTCCATCATGTTCCCCGAGAACCTCGCGTTCGTGAGCAAGGTCGGCCTGACGAACCTCCCCTCGCTCCTCGTCAACGGCGTCATCAAGCACATCTCCCTCATCCCCACCGTCGAAAAGCTGCGGGAGGAGATTGAGGAAGCGATGAAGTAGAACAGAGGGTGGAGGGAAGAGGAAACCCTTCTGAAGAGGGATTTTCCTCCCCACCCCGCCCTTTCCTACCCAAGGCTTTGAAGGTGGGGAGGCGGCGCGGCGGGAGTCCCTATCGGACTGAAAACGGACAGGATACGGAGTTTTCCCCAAAAGGGGCAAAGAGGCACGGGCCTCGGCTCTTCCCCACAAGGCAGGATTGACGGAATGCGCAAGGAACTGATCATCCTCTCCGGCTTTCTCGGAAGCGGCAAGACGACGCTGCTGCGGTCGCTCCTGCTGCGTCACTCGGATCGGAAGATAGCCGTGCTGCTGAACGACTTCGGCGACATCCCCGTGGACGGGGAAACCCTGCGCCGCTCCGGCGTCGAGGGCGGCGTAGTGGTGGAGATCGGAGGCGGATCGGTATTCTGCTCGTGCCTGCGGGAGCCGTTCATCAAGGCGCTGGCCAACCTCGCCGCCCGCGACGAGGATCTGATCATCGTGGAGGCCTCCGGCATGTCCGATCCCTCCGCCGTGGACAAGATGCTCCGGCTCTCCGGCCTCGACGGCCTTTTTGAGCACACCTCGACCATCTGCCTGTTCGATCCCGTCAAGAGCCTCAAGCTGGCGCGCGTGCTGGAAGTCATCCCACGCCAACTGGCCTCGGCCAGCGTCGTTGTCCTGACCAAGGCCGACATCACGACTAAGGAGGAACGGGACGCAGCCCGCGCCTATATCCGCTCGCAGGAACCCGACCTCCCCATAGTGGAAAGCCATAACGGAAACGCGGATTTTGCCTCCCTGCCCGAACGGGCGCTTCGCCTGTTCCCGGTCGGATTCAATACCCCGGAGACGCGTCCCGACTGCTTCGCACTGGAAGCTGTCAGGACCGACGCCAAGACGCTGCTCGACGCCCTGACCGCCGACGGAAACGTGCTGCGGGTCAAGGGGTATATCCGGGCCGCCGACGGCGTCCGATTCGTCTCGGATACCGGGCAGGGTTTTGAAACGATGGAAAGCCGGGACGCGCCGGTACCCCTCATGATCATCTGTATGCAGGGAACCGCCGGAGCCGTCCGCGCCGCATTGCACGCGGCGGGCATCGCCTGAATCAGCACAACCTTTAAGGAGCATACCATGAGCGCTATTTTGCAGGACATTTCCGAGAAGTTGCAGAAAGGGAAGATGAAGGAAGTCGCCGAGCTGGTGAAGCAGGCCGTCGCCGACGGCATCCAGCCCCTGACCATCCTCAATGAGGGCCTCATGCCCGGCATGGACATCATCGGCGAACGCTTCAAGAAAAACGACATCTTCATCCCCGAAGTGCTCATCGCCGCCCGCGCGATGGCCGCCGGAACCGATGTCCTGCGTCCCCTCCTCGTGGGCGACCAGATGGAAGAAAAGGGCACCGTCGTCATCGGCACCATCAAGGACGACCTCCACGACATCGGCAAGAACCTTGTCCGCATGATGATGGAATCCAAGGGCCTCAACGTCATCGACCTCGGCAAGCTGGAATACTGCGTCCGCGAAGACCTGAACAAGGTCGCCCAGCGTCGCATGGCCGTACTCAACCCGCTGAAAGTGGTCATCACCAACTACGACGAGAACAAGACGGAACTCTTCACGGCGATCAACAATCCTGAGGACGAAGCGGCCGGAACACGTCAGGTGCCCTTCTCGAAGGTGATCTACATCGAACGCGACGATTTCATGGAGGAGCCTCCCAAGAAGTTCTTCCGCCTTTCGCCGGGCGGCGAAGTGCGTCTGCGCTACTCGTACCTCATCAAATGCGAGGAGGTGGTCAAGGATGCCGAAGGCAACGTCACAGAACTGCGCTGCACCTACGACCCGATGTCGGGCCAAGGCTCGTCGAGCGACGGCCGCCGCGTAAAAGGCGTCATCCACTGGGTGTCGGCCAAAGACGCCGTCGAAGCCGAAATCCGTCTGTTCAACCCGCTCTTCACCAAGGAGAATCCCGACGACGTCGAGGAGGGACAGACTTGGGAGGACAATCTCAACCCCGAATCGATGGTCCGAATCAAAGGCTATCTCGAACCGTCGCTGCGCGACGTTCCGGTCGGTCAGGCCGTTCAGTTCGAGCGCGTGGGCTACTTCTGCCCCGACACCGACTCGACGCCCGAACACCTCGTGTTCAACCGCACGGTGACGCTCAAGGATTCATGGGCGAAGATCAACAAGTAAAGGCGATCGACTGAAAATCGAGTTGCGATACCGAACGGGGACACGCTCCCCGCGAAAAGCGGCCCGCTGAGCGGGCCGCTTTTTCGTACGACGGACCAACCACGCCTGTCAGGCGGCCGGTTCATGCATCCGGACCGGTTTTCAGTCCGGACCGACTTCTATTTCAGCGGAATATAAATCTCCGTTTTCAGCTTTTCCGCCGGCACCCGGTCGGGATTATTGCGGTAGCGTTCGAAACCGGGGCTGTCACGCAGTTCGCAGCCGCTTCGGGGCAGCCACTCCCGAAAGATTTTGTGATAGGCGCCGCCCAATCCGGCATAAGGACCCGTATGGACGAACATCGCATAGCGGCCTCCGGCGATCGTCTTGACGCCCACGGGGCCGACGGCCACCGGACCTTTGGGAATCGTCAGGCATACGTCGCACCGCAGGTCGCCGGATTTCGAAATATCGGGATCGTTGTGGTAAACGACGATGGACTCGATCCCCGCCGAGAAGAGTTTCTGCTCTTTGACGTATTGCCAGAGACGGGCGAAACAGTCGCCGTAATCGACTTCGCCGTAATCCCCCTGAGCGCGGAGATAGGCCACGGTCTTTTCGGGAATTTCCAGCATTTTGGGTTTCGACAACCGGATTCCGGCGTCGGAGTGCATGCATTTTGTCATGGACGGAAGGTTTTTAGCGGTTCGATACTCTTTTGGCGAGATGCCGAAAAACCGTCCGAAAGCCTTGGTCAGCGACGACGGGGCGTCGTACCCCACGCGGTAGGCGATCTCTGCGACCGTAAGATCGGAGTAAAGCAGCAGGCGTGCCGCCGTCTCGATGCGCGTGCGGGCGATGAACTCCCCCGGCGGCTCGCCCAGAAAGGCCGAAACGATGCGGTGGAAATGGCAGGGCGAAAACGACGACACCTCGGCCAGCGTACGCAGGTCGAGCGTTTCGTCCAGATGGGTCCGGATGTATTCGACGACGGTGTTGATCCGCCGCTGATAATCGGCTGTCGTGGCTGGTTTGTTCTTCATCTCGGCGACAAAGGTATTCTCCGCCGGGGAAACGGACTTTTCCGATTTTGCGAATTTGCCTTACATCATCCGCCCGAAAGTCCTCCTGCCTAAAAGATAACGCAGCACCACCGAACCTCGGTAAATCTTCTCTTCCGCGGACCCTTTGCGGTTCTGCCGGATGGTCTTCCGCTTGCGGGACAGATCGCGGTGCCACCGCAGGAAGTCGCGGTAGGCGCGGAACACCGCCCGGAAATTGTCGCTCCGCCCCTGCACCAGATAGGACAAGGCCGCCAGCAAGTCGAGCGCAGGACGCACGACGGCAACCGTGACCCGCTGCACGGACGAAGAGCACTTGTAGAGCATCGCCAGATTATTGCGGTGGTTGTAGAAGACTTTGGTCGGCGAATCGGTCGTGAGCGTACCGCCGCCGAGGTGGTAGACCCTGCTTTGCGGCACGACCCGCACCCGGTAACCGGCCAGCTGCATGCGCCAGCAGAGGTCGATCTCCTCCATGTGGGCGAAAAAGTCGGCGTCGAAGCCGCCCAGCGCATGGAACACATCGGCCCGGCAGCAGAATGCGGCGCCGCTGACCCAGAAAACGTCGCGGGCGTCGTCGTACTGGCCCTCGTCGGCCTCGACCTGTTTCAGGATGCGGCCCCGGCAGAACGGATAGCCGAGAAAGTCGATAAATCCGCCCGAAGCGCCTGCATATTCGAATTTCGTGCGGTCGGTCCATGAGATCAGTTTCGGAGAGACGACGGCTACGTCGGGTTCGCGTTCCAGCACGTCGAGGATCGGAGCGAGCCACCCTTCGGGCGTCTCTATGTCGGAATTGAGCAACAGGTAATAGTCCGCCCGGACCTGCTCCAAAGCCCGGTTATACCCTCCGGCAAACCCGTAATTGGCATCGAGACGCAACACCCCGACGGAGGGGAATTCCGTCGCCAGCACCCTCAGCGAATCGTCCGTCGAGCCGTTGTCGGCGACCACGACCTCCACGCCGGCAGGGGCCGCAGCGACGACACTGGGCAGGAAACGGCGCAGGTGTTCCGCGCCGTTCCAGTTGAGTATGACTATCTTAGCGACCGACATTTGTACGTTTGTGTTTCCAGCGGCGGTGCGACCACATCCAGAGTTCCGGGTGTTCGCTGATCATCGCTTCCAGCTTCCTAACGTAACGCTCCGTAATTTCGTATTCGGCGACCTGCTCTTCACCGTCGTAAATCGGCTCGAACGACATCTGGTAGCGGCCCCGCCGCAGACGGTCCATCCTGACGAAATAGACCGGCAGTTTGCAGCGCAGCGCCAGCTTCTCCCCGCCGTCGAAAAAAATCGTATCCTGATTGAGGAAGCGGAACCAATGGCTGTCGGGACGGCGCGGCGGATTCTGGTCGGCGATAAGCCCCATGACGAGGTTTTTGCCGTCCACGCCGCATTCCCGGTTGCGCAGGTAGAAGCGCAGCGAATCCTTCATGGCCACGGTCATCGAATTTTCATAGTTGCGCAAACGCTGGTAAAGCCGCTCCATGACCTTGCTGCGCAGGGGATGATACACCGCCACCAACATCTGCGAGCGTTCGTAAAGCCCCCAGTAGGAACAATACTCCCAACAGCCGAAATGGGCCGTCATAGCGATCCAATCGCGGCCGTGCACGGCCTTGTAATGTTCGTCGAATCCCTTCACCGTCAGCACCGTGCGGGCCTTTTCTTCGCCCATATGGGCCATATTGACCGTATCGACGAATATCTCGGCCAGCGTCCGGTAGAAATTGCGGCGGATGACGGCCAGCTCCCCGACGCTCTTTTCCGGGAACGAATTGCGCAGGTTTTCGTTCACGACCTTCATGCGGTAACGCAGGCAGTAGTAGAGTATGAAAAAGAGCAGGTTCTCGACGACGTAATATTTGAACCAGTACGGCAGCACGGCAAAGAAACGGGCGCCGAGCCACAAAGACTCCAGCCATACCTTCTGCGCAAAATTCAGCTCAGCTCGTTTCATCCGGCAAGGCGTTAGGGTTCGACAAAAAGTTTCACGTTATCCACCTTGGTGCGTATCCTCAGCCAGCTGGCCAGCGTCGTCCGGTCGATCGAATCGGCGGGCGCCTTGGGCGTAACGACGCATACGAGGGTCGTATCGAGCGGCGTGCCCGCGACATCGAAGGTAATGCCCTTCATCAGCGATATGGCCTTGATATTCTCCATCATGACGCCCACTTCGCGCGAAATGTCGTCCACTTCGACGTTCGTAACCCGGTAGCGTTTCAGCTGAGCCGTCATTTCGCCGATGCGCCGGTTCTTCTCCTCCAGCAGTTCGAGGTAGCTCTGCTGCAGCGACGCCACGTTTATCTCGTCGGTCTTGTTGGCCTGACGCACCACCAGTTCGGCCTTCTCCAGTCCGAAGTTGCGCATCTGCGCACGGGCATTCTCGATAATTTCGTCGCCGATGGGTTCTCCCACGAGCAGCAGTTCGATCTGCGAGGGGTCTTTGCCGTGCGCATAATGCTTGTTGCACTCGATCACGCGCGTATGCGGAAACTTGAAGACCTGCGCGACGTATTTGTCGGCCACGGCTTCGAACAGCGAGACGCGGACCATATGGAAACCGATGACGACGCTCGGAATGAAAGTCACGAGCGTAATAACCATCATCAGCCGCTTGACGTTGCGTTCGCGCACCTTGTCGATAAAGGCGTTCTTCTCGTACTTCAGGAAACGGACCATGAGGTAAGTCGCCAGCGCGATGAAGACCGAGTTGATGAAAAAGAGGTAAAAGGCCCCGACGAAGAATTTTATCTGCCCCGTCGCCAGACCGAAGCCCGCCGTGCAGAGGGGCGGTATCAGCGCCGTGGCGATCGCCACACCGGGGATAACGGTCGAGGTGCGGTCCTGCCGCGTCTGCGCCACGATACCGGCCAGACCGCCGAACAGGGCGATCAGCACGTCGTAGGTCGTCGGCACCGTGCGGGCCAGCAGCTCGCTGCTGTTCGACGAGAGGGGCGACACGAGGAAATAGACCGTCGAGGTGATAATCGCCACGATGAACATCAGCGCATAGTTGCGCAGCGCCTTTTTGAGCAGCTCGAAATCGTTGATGCCCAGCGAAAGGCCGATGCCCATAATAGGACCCATGATCGGCGAAATGAGCATGGCGCCGATAATTACGGCCGCCGAATTGACGTTCAGGCCGAGCGACGCGATCATCGTCGCAAAAATCAGCACCCAAAGGTTCACCCCGCGGAACACCACGCCCTTGCTGATGGCCGCCACGACCTCGTCGCGCTGCGCCTTGTCTTCGTCGAGGCTGAAGCGCCCCCGCAGGAATTCACGCATCTCCCCCACCCAGAGCGAGAAAGAGCGTTTTACATTATGCGTATCGTTCGTATTTTCCATTTCAACATGCACTATCTTTCATTTATTCCTCTTCGTCCGCCGCCGTCTCCCGCTTCGGTTTGGGTTTTCCGGCCAGCACGATCACGAACTCCCCCTTGGGGTCCGTCGTGCGGAAGTGTTCCAGCACCTCGGCGACCGTACCGCGAACGGTCTGTTCGAATTTCTTGGTCAGCTCGCGTGACACCGAAACCCTGCGTTCCGGCCCGAACACCTCGGCAAACTGTTCGAGACACTTCACCACGCGGTAGGGAGACTCGTAGAATATCATCGTGCGCTCCTCCGCGGCAAGCGACTGCAACTGTTTGGCCCGGCCCTTCTTCTGGGGCAGGAAACCCTCGAAACAGAACCGGTCGCACGGAAATCCGCTCTGCACCAGCGCCGGAATCAGCGCCGTAGCGCCGGGCAGGGTCTCGACCTCGATCCCCGCTTCGACGCAGGTCCGCACCAGCAGAAAACCGGGATCGGAGATGCCGGGCGTGCCCGCATCCGACACCAGCGCCGCATTGCGTCCGGCCGCGATCGACTCGGCGACCATCTTCACCGTGGCGTGTTCGTTGAATTTATGATGGGAATAGAGTTTCTTCTCGATGCCGAGATGTTTCAGCAGGAACGAAGTCGTCCGCGTATCCTCGGCGAGTATGAAATCCACGTCGCGCAGGACATTGACCGCACGCAGCGTAATGTCGTCGAGATTGCCGATCGGGGTGGGAACGATATAAAGCTTTGCCATGCAGCTATGCGAATTTACGTTCCAGCAGTTCCATCAGGAATTTGGCCCCGTCGGAATTGGCGTTCCACGCATAATTCTCGGCGATATAAATCATGCACTCGTCGAAATCGTCGAAACCGTTGAGCGTTCCGATCGCCGCCTCGTAAGCCGCTGCATCGCCGCCGAACAAGTCGCGGATCATCAGGAACTTGTCGTTGATGCCGATGGCGCGGCGCAGGTCGGTAACGTGTTCGCTGCGACGCAGTTCGGACGCCACGTCGCGCGGCGGCGCGATCGTGTCGGCCAGTGTCTGCACATTGTGGTTGATCACCTCGCCCAATACGGCGCCGGAGGTGTTTTTCGCTTCGAGCGTGATCTCTTCGAAATCAGGCTCGTCGTCATCCCCGGCACTGTCGGGCGCAGTGGTTTCGGCCGCTTTCGGCTGCGGAGCGGCAACCGGAGTCCGCGATGCCACAACGTCCGGTCCGGGTGCAAAGGTTGTCGCGGAGCCGAGAGAGCTTGTCGCAGAGCCGACGGAAGTTGTCGCGGATGCTGCGGGTTCCGTCACGGGCGCCGTAAATGGAGTTGCAGAAAGGGCGGACCCGGCAGTTGCGTCGGCGGAAACGGAGACTCCGGCGGCGGCAGTTCCGGCCGATACAAAATCGGACGCTGCGGAACCGGATGACGCGGAACCGGCCACCGCCGGTTGTGCGAACGACGCTTCGGCCGCAGGTTTCCCTCCCGCAACAGGTTTTGCGGTAGGCTCAGGGGCCGGAACGGATGCGGGCTTCGGGGCAGGCGCAGGCTTCGGGGCAGGCGCAGGCTTCGGGGCAGACGCAGGCTTCGGGGCAGGCGCCGCAGGCTCCGTATTATATAGCGACATGATGACGCGCTGTTTATGACGGTGACGGACAGTCTCCTCTTCCAGTTCGAACAGTGTCGGAGCTATGGGTTGAGTTCCCGGCGCGGAATGCGCTTCGGCTTTGGCAGGAGCTTCCTGCGCCGGAGTCTGTTCCGCATCGACGGACGGCGCAGGTGAGACGGCTGATGCGGCGGCAGGCTCTGCAACCGACTCGGAATGTGCCCCGACGACGGACTCGGCAGCGGATTCTGAGACGGACTCCGCAACGGATTCGGAAAGCGACTCTGCGAAAGATTCGGTCGCTGATTCGACGACGGGTTCAGCAATGAATTCGGGCTTTTCGGACGCTTCCTCCGGTTCTCGGACAGTTTCCGCCAGCGGCACTGACTGCTCGGCGGCAGGTTCCGCGGCATTTCCGGCAACGGGTTCGGACGGAGTCGTCTCCTCAATGGAAAACTCGGATTCAGGCTCAGAAGCGACCGGTCCGGATTCGGTCACGGGTTCAGCGGCAGAGATTTCCGGTTCTGAAATCGGGTTCGTCCCGCCGTCGGAATCGGACTGCGCAACAAATGCTTCGGCAGAATCGGCAACAACTTCAGGTTCGCCCGCCGGCTCTTCGGCAGGTTCGGAATGTCGTGCGAAATTTACGCCCGGTTCCACGGTCTGTTCGGACCCGAACTCAGGCTTCGATTCCGGCACCGTCTCCGGTTCCGGCTCGGAAACGGATTCCGACTCGGAGACCGCGCCAGCTTCGGCGACTGACTCCGACTCAAAGGCCGTCCCCACCTCGGCAAAAGATTCGGACTCAAAATCCGCACCCGCTTCGCCAACAGCGTCCCGTTTGGCGGCAGCATCCGGTTCGAAGGCTGAAACCGGTCCGGCCTGTGCCTCAACCGCGAACGGGTCGAGCGGAAGTATCTCACCGAGGTCGATGCTGACCGGAATTTCGGTCGGAGCAGGCTCCGCCGCGGCCTCTTCCGCCGCATCTTCGCGGACAGCCGCAAAGTCCGCATCCGCGCCGAAACGCACGGCATCGTATAACTTCCGCAGTTTTTCGAGTACCAGATCCCGTTCGAGGGCCGCGGTCTCCTGCCGGGTGTTCCAACTGTCTATGATTTCAGAGAGCTTCTGCAATTCGCTCCGCACGTATTTCAAATCCATGATCCGTACACTTTTTGCCCTCAAAGATAGGAAAAATTTACGAACTGCCCAGCGGAATCGCCCATATAATATCGCAGCCCCTCCCCACTGCCGCCGGGAAACGGAAAAGGGGACGGCATACGCATCGTCCCCCCTATTCCGTCTGCGGAAAACATGTCACTTCCCGAAGATATGTTTCGCATAGTTATATCCGCAGGCGTCGTAAATCTTCGCCAGCCGGCGTACGCGGCGCAGGTAGTCGCCGTAATCCTTCCGGTCGAGACTCCACCCCACTTCGGCCAGCGCGCTCAGGCGCGGCAGGAGCATGTATTCGGCATGGGGCCACATAGCGATGTACTCGGTCCAGAGGTTGGCCTGCACGCCCAGTATACAGCGCTGTTCGTCAGCCGTCAGCATCTCGTAAGGATCGAGCGAATAGACCTTCTCCACAGGCAGATAACCGCCGATGGCGAGCGGTTCTCCGGCCGTATCGCGCGTCTGGTAATAGTCCAGATAGCAGTGCGTCGTCGGAGCCATGATGGCGTGGTTGCCCATCTTCGCAGCCTTGATGCCGCCTTCGGCGCCCCGCCACGACATGATCGTAGCCGTCGGCGTCACGTCGCCCTCAAGAATCTCGTCCCAGCCGATCAGCCTGCGTCCGTGGGCGTTGAGGAATTTCTCGACGCGGGCCGTGGCATAGTTCTGCAACCGGCGCGGCCGCTTCAGCCGCTCGGCCTTCATGCGCGCTTTGCAATGCGGGCATTTCTTCCACATCACCGTCGGGCACTCGTCGCCGCCGATATGGATATACTCCGAGGGAAACAGCTCCAACACCTCTTCGAGCACGCCCTCGATGAATTCGAACGTCGTCTCCTTGCCGATGCAGAAAACCCGGTCGTCGATGTCCCACGTCTGGCGCACTTCGTACTGCTCGCCCGTACAGCCCAGCCACGGATAGGAGGCCAGCGCCCCGACGGCATGCCCCGGAAATTCGATTTCGGGAATCACCGTGATGAAACGCTCCGCAGCGTAATTCACCACGTCGCGGATCTCATCCTGCGTATAGTAACCGCCGTAAGGCGTTTCGTCGAATTTGCAGTTCTCGTCGTACGTGCCGCCCGGATCGCGGCCGATCAGCGTACGGCTGCGTACGGAACCTATTTCGGTGAGTTTCGGATATTTCCTGATTTCGATGCGCCACCCCTGATCGTCGGTCAGATGCCAGTGGAAGACGTTGAGTTTGTGCAGGGCCATGATGTCGAGCGCCTCCTTCACCTCATCGACCGTGAAGAAGTGACGGCCGACATCGAGCATCATGCCCCGGTAGCCCAGACACGGTTTGTCCTCGATCGTGACGACGGGCAGTTCGACGGCCCGCACGTCGTCGGCTTCGTACGCTGCCGCCGGAAGCAGCTGACGCAGCGTCTGCACGGCATAGAACGCCCCCTGCGCTCCTCCGGCGACGATGTCGATCCGGCAGGGAGTTACGAAAAGGCGGTAGGCCTCCGCAGGCATCGTCTCGTCGCGGGTGACGTTCACCGCATGGTCCGCGGCCTTGTCGGCATGCCTTACCCGCGGGCCGCGGCCGAACAGCGGCATCAGCACCTCGTTCAGCGCGGCAGTCACGCCGGCCAGACGCTCGTCGTCGAACAGCAGGACCACCTCGGCGTCGGAGGTCAGGCGGAAGGTGCCCTGCCCCTCCACGATATGCTCCGGGAGCGGCACGACGGCCACTTCGCCGTCGGTCGGAATCACCCTGCCACAACTGCAACAGCCGCACAATACGGCGAACAATGCCAAAACAGGTAAAAGTCTCTTCATATCGGATCGTTTTCGTGGGTTTCGGTGCAACTTACCCGGTAAATATAACGAAAAAACGGATTTCGCCAAAGCACCGCGTCATTTATTCGCAGGCCGAAGCTCCCAGCAGTCCTACGTGGTCGATATTCGAACAGCAGATATGCAGTCCCTCGACGGTCTTGGCATAGGGGAACCGTTTCAGCTGTTCGTACATCGCTTCACGGAAAAAGCCGAACGCATGGGCGATGCTGCCGCCGAAGACGATCGCTTCGGGGTCGTACGTATAGAGCACCAGCATCACCAGCTGGCCGACATGCCCCCCGAACTCGCGCCAAAGCGCCAACGCTTCGGGATCGCCCGCCGCGGCGCGCTCGTAAGCCTCCTTTCCCGTCGTGCCGCGGCCCACGAAGAAGCGGCTGCTGCAATAGTATTCGTAATCCCGGTCCAGATACGGGATGCTTCCGATCTCCCCCGCCCCGGTATCCCGGCCGCAATAGAGCTTCCCGCCGATCACGACGCCCGCGCCGACGCCCGTGCCGAGCGCCACGCACACCACGTCGCTGAACGCGCTCGCCTCGCCGAAGCGGCAGACGCCCAGCGCAAAACAGTTGCAGTCGTTGTTGACATGCACCGGCACGCTGAAACGCTTTTCGAGCAGGTCCTTGAGGTAAACCTCGCGCCACGAAGGGATGCCCACCACATTATATACGATTCCCCGCGCGGCGTCCACCACCGACGGCACGCCGATACCGATCCGCGAAACCTCAGGTTGCATAAGCTCCCCGATAAGCGATGCGATATGATCCACCACCTCCCCTTCGGGACGGTCGGCTTTGCAGGGTTCGGAAAGCAGCCGCACGATATGTCCGTCTTTCACAAGGCCGGCGCGCACGTTCGTGCCGCCCAAATCCACGCCTATTCTCATCTCTTGTCTGTTAATTGCTGTTCTTGACTTTGCTGATCCTGCCGTCGCGGAACTCCACGTGATCGACGATCCGTCCGTCGCGCTCGTGAATCCACGTCTCGAAGCCCCGCTCGCCCTCGGTCAGCACCAGCAGACGCACGCCGGGGCGCAGGTTGTTGTAGGTCGTATCGTCGCCCGAAAAACGTCCGTATCCGAGCGCTATACCCTTCTCGGCAACGACGTAGTCGATGTCGTGGTCATGCCCCACGAACACCCCCGTCACGTCGCCGCTCTCGACCATCGCCGCGAACATGCCGGGATTCAGCTCGCCCGGACACTCGTTCTCGGCGGCGCGGCCGATATGCGTATTGCCGGGATTGCGCCACGCCGCGACGTATTCGGGCAGGGCGATATGGAAAAAGGCCAGCGCCGGCAGCGGTTTCCCGCCGTTGGCCGCGGTATAGGCGGCGCTCCGGTCGCGGTACCAGCGTATCTGGTCCTGCGTGAACCAGCCGTAGCCGTCGATGCCTTCGACAGTCGAATAGTCGTGCGAATCGAGGCAGTAAAGCAACGCCGCAGGCGATTTCTTCCCGGCGATCTCCAGCACCACGTCGGCCAGTTCGCCGTCGGCGTTCAGCGTGTTGAGCGTCCCGGCATACGAAGTGACGATGCGGCCGATTCCGGCGCGCGGAATATCCTGTTCGGCGTCGTGGTTGCCCAGCACCACGCAGAACGGCAGGTTACGCTCCGCAACGGGTGCCAGCACGCGCTTCCACCCTTCGGCGGCGGGTTTCCCCGTCACCACGTCGCCCGTGAAGACGACCAGATCGGGCCGCTCCGCATCGAGGATATAACGCATCTGAGCGATCGTCTTCTCCGCCTGCGCCTGCCGGTAGGGATTCCCCAGATCGAGGTGCACGTCGGTGAACTGCGCGATCTTGAATTTCCCCTCCCCGTTGAATTCCAGAGCGGGCCTCTGCGCCTGCGCCGAGCACCACAAGGCGACAGCGCACATAAGTGTCGTTATCTTTTTCATAAGCAGGTTGGGTTGCTCAGTTCAGTTTCACGCTGCCGCTCTTCTCCACGCGGACCGTACGGCTCCGGCCGTCGCCCCACGTCACCGTCAGGTCGAAGGGCACGTTGGTCTCAACGCTCACGGAGGGCGTCTCGCCGGCCGAAGCGCGCCGTTTGACCTTAAGTCCCACGACGCCGTCCGGCCCGTAGGGATAGCGTTCGATGCCGTGGGCCTCGGTATGGTCGATATCCCAAACAATGCGGCCTTCGGAGTAATCCGACTTCACGCCGAGGATATACTCGATGAAGACGGCAATGGGCGGAAGTCCGGTCCAGCCCACGAAGTCCTTGCGTGCCATGAATCCGGGTTCGATCGTCTCCGGGGCGTAGTACTCCCAGAAAGTGCCGGTATTCTTCCACACCTCGAAGACTGCAGCGTAATGGTTCGCGGCGATCTCCCGCGCAAGGTCGTGATAGCCCTTGCGATAAAGGCCGTCGATGGTCATGTAATTCGTACCGGGCCACACGCCGCCCTGCCAGTAGCGGCCCAGCGGATTGTATTTCGGATGGTCGGCCGAGAGCGACGGCACGCGGTGCGGACGGTCGAACTCGGTCGTATCGCTCAGATACGCCACCATGCGGTCGAGCCGCTCCCGATCCAGCGCATCGGCCTGCAAAGCCCAGAATGCGCCGATTCCCTTGGTCGTGCAGAGCGTTCCGTCGCCGTAGCGGTCGTACAGGAAAGCCGTCCGCTCGTCCCAGAGATGTTCGTTCACATAGGCGCGCAGCCGCTTCATCTCGTCCTCCATATCCTCGATCTCCTGCCAGCGCTCGATATAGAAACCGATGTTCAGCAGCGACTCGTCTACCAGCATCTGCTGCAGGTTGGTGTCGAGCCAGACCATATGTCCGTGCGAAAAGATCGGGTTGTATTCGGGCTTCACGCGGGGCATGTTGTCCATGCCCGTTCCCCAGCCGCTCGACCAGTAGGTGCCGTCGGGCCACGTGCGGTTGAGCCGCCACCATTTGGCGTAGGCGCACAGCGCGGGGAAGACCTTGTGCAGGCGGTCGATGTCGCCGAACTGGCGGTAGTACAACAGCTCGACCCACGGCAGCAGGTTCGGGCCGGTCGAAGTCGGATCGTAACGCTCGAAACAGTCGGAACCGTCGGCCCGGATTTCGCGGCAGATGAAGCCGTCGGGATGCTGCTTCGCATAGAAGTTGTCCAGCGAACGCTGGAACGGGAAGAAGCGGTAGCCATAGCGGGCAAACATCATCATGAACGAGGCGTCCCACATGAAAATATTGCCGTTGTAGGCGATATCCAGATACGGCGAGACGAATCCCGATCCCTCCTGCGGCTGGCGGATGTTGCCCACGGCGATCCGCCAAGCATGCCAGTACATCTCGATCTCTTTGTCGTGCCCCTCCCACACGGGTGCGGGCAGGATCTTGCGGGCCTCGGCGAACGAACGGGGCTTGATGGTTTCGGGCTTGGCGGTCCGGAATTCGTTTTCGGCCACGAAGACCTCCTTTACATAGGTATTCTTGTAAGGCAGCTCGTAAGGACCCGATTTAAGGCCCTGCGCTCCGGCCGCTCCCGCTGCGAAGACCAGCGGCAGAAGCGCCGCGATTTGTTTGCGTAGCGTCATAATATGCGGTTTATTTTATCAGCGATTTGATCCTGCGGGCGATCTCCGTATTCATATACGTACCGCAGAACTTGTCGGCTCCGGGACCGTATGCGAATACGGGAAGCATCGCGGGGGTATGGTCGTCGGAGACATAGACGCCCATCACGCGGCCCGTCCGCTCGTCGCCGTCCACCAGCACCAGCCCGCCCGTCTCGTGGTCGGCGGTGACCACGACGAGCGTCTCGCCGTTTCGGTCGGCGAATTTCAGCGCTTCGGCCACGGCAAGGTCGAAGCTCAGCATCTCGATAATCGAGCCGGGCAGACAGCGCGAATGGCCGGCATAGTCGATCTTGGCGCCCTCGACCATCAGGAAGAAACCTTTGCCGCCCCGCTCCTGCAGTTTGGCGATCGAAGCCTTCGTGGCGTCGGCCAGCAAGGTGAGGTTGGCCTGCTCGGCGGCATCGTCCATCGTCTCGTCGATGCAGATCACCTTGCCTTTCCGGGCGTTGATCTCGTCGACCGAACGCACGAAGTCATACTGTTTTTCCAGCTCGCCGATCAGGTCCACACCGTCGCTGCGGCGGGTGAATTCGCGGATACCGCTGCCGCAAAGCAGGTCCACGCGGCCGTCCATCAGGCAGCGGGTCAGCTCGTCGGCGTTGTCGCGTTCGACCGAATGTCCATAGAAGGCCGTCGGCGTGGCATCGGCGACATTGCCGAGCGTCAGCACGCCCACCGGCATCCCCTTGTCATGGAAAAAGTCGCTCAGCGAAGGATACGGCTCGCCTTCGGAACTCATCGAAATATGACGGTTATCGTGACGTTCGCCCGTCGCCAGCGCACTGCCGCCCGCGGCCGAGTCGGTCGTGAAGGCATCCAGCGCATTGTTCTGCTGCAGGCCCATATACTTCATCTGCAGCGTCGTAAGGCCCTTGTTGGCATAAAATGCGGCCACGATCTGCGAAAGGCCCATGCCGTCGCCGATCAGGTAGATCACGTTTTTGACTTTTCCCTTGCCGCCGTCGTTTCGATAGGTCGGCGTGTAAACGTCGATACCCTCGGTGAGCTGCAGTTTATCGTTCTGAAATCCCCTGAAATCGCGCGTGGTCTTGTCCAGACGCTTCGTGCCGGTCACGCCACCGACGGCCGTACGGCGCTGGCCGATCTGGAAATTCTTGTTGCCGAAATCGTCGAAGAATCCGGCGCAGACCTCCGGACGGTCGGTGTTGATGTAGTCGATCCCCATGTCGTAAAACGTATAGTAAACCGTCGTACCCTCAGGAGCGCCCCAGAAGCGCACGGGCTTGCCCCAGCCGTGGGCGCGGTCGATGATCTTTTCCAGCTTCACACGCTCGGCGGGAATGATCGAACCTTTGCCGTTCCACTGCGAATAGGTCCTGAAGTTTACGCTTACGAGGGCGATGCGCTCCAGCTGGTCCGGGGTGTAATCGGTCTCCCAATTACCGTCGAAACGGACATAGGCGGGATATTTGCCGAAATCCTCAGGCGCGGGAACCCGTCCCGTAACGGCGATACGCACGGCTTCGGGATTCACGGCCGGGTCGAAGACTTCGGGATAACGGCCCAGCAGCGCCGTAACGGCCTGCAGCGTCGGTTCGGTCGCCGATTTGAGTTCGACCATCAGTTGCAGACGTTCGTCCGAATCTTTCCATGCGCGGCCGCCGTTGCGCCCAAAAAGCGTCACGATCGGCTCGACGTAGAGCGACTCGAAAGTCATGTCGGGCGAAAGGTCCTCGACATCGTGCCCCACGAGCAGCCGGCCGTCGTGCAGGAACACGTCGGCTTCGATCGAGTAGACCCCCTGCGCATAAGCCTGCCAGAAGGGAGCGCGGCGGCAATAGTCGTTGTGCGAATGGATCAGCATGGGGCGTTCGGCCGCAGCCGTTACGCAGAAGCACAATGCTGCAGCCAGCAGCCAGCTTTTCAGTATCTTTTTCATCGTAGGAGTCATTTAGCGATTTTGACAACGGCCATCACCGGAGCGTGGTCGGAAACATAGCCGCCGTCGAAGGTGTCGGGCAGCACTTCATAGCGGACGGCTTCGATGTCGCCGCTCACGAAGATATAATCCAGCAGGGGACGCTCGGCTTCGGGAATCTGTCCGAAATCGGAGAAGCTCCAGTCGGTTCCCGACCGCTGCGCCGCGATCGCCTTCGCGTCGCGCAGCACGCCGTCCTTCTGCACATGGGCCACCACCGACGATCCGGGTTCCGAGTTGAAGTCGCCCGTCAGGATCACGGGACGTCCTCCGCTCAGGGTTTCGATGCGTTTCATCAGCAAGCTCACGCCCTCGTCGCGCGCCACCTGCCCGACATGGTCGAGATGGGTGTCGATGAAGAAGAGTTCCCGGCCGTCCCTGTCGCGCAGCACGACCCATGTGGCGATTCGCTCGCAGGCGCCGTCCCATCCCAGCGACCCCACCACTTCGGGGGTCTCGCTCAGCCAGAACGTCCCCGAATCGAGCAGCGTGAAGCGGTCCTTCCTGAAGAACACGGCGCAGTATTCGCCCGACTCGGCGCCGTCCAGCCGTCCGACGCCCACTCCTTGATACCCGGTCAGCAGACCGCTCAGGTCGTCGAACTGGTTGGAAAGCAGCTCCTGCGTGCCGAGCACGTCAACCTCCTGCGCCTTAATCACCCCGGCGATCCGCTCGCGGCGGAAACGCCAGTTGTTCTGCCCGTCTTCGGGATTGTCGTAACGCATGTTGAAGGTCATCACGCTGAGCGAGGTCGCCGAGCCGCAGGCGGTGAACGCAACCGCTGCGAGAAGATAAATCAATCGTTTCATTGTCCCCTATTTTTTATGTTGAATACAATATTTCCGTCAATTCGTCAGCCGCAGATTCGCTTCGGGAATCGCTTCGAAGCCCTCCGCTCCGGGCGCTTTCCAGCCCCACGAGAGATCCTGTCCCTCGTAATCCTCGAAATAGAGCAGCGTATAGGGATGCAGTCCCGCTTCGAGCGCCACGCGCCCGGTCGCCATGACCGAAGCGTGGGACCCGTCGTTGTCCACCACCTTGCGGTCGCCGATCGTCAGCACGCTGCCGTCGTCGCTCTTGGTCATGAACTCCCAGACGCCCCGTTCCGGAATGAGGATCGATCCCGTGAAAATATAACCGAAGTGGTCCTCCTGCGGAGCTTGGGCGATCGAAGGCGCAGGCATCGTGCCGGACGACACGTATTTTCCCTTGCGGATATCGTCCACACACGAGAAAACGCCTTCGTAATAGCTGTAGGCGACGCCGGGACGCATGGCGGTCTCCCCTGCGGGTGCGCCTTTGCGGAACACCGCTTTCTCGGCTTCGAGGGTCAGCGTACGGCTGGGCGCGGCGCCGGGTTTGAATCCTTTGGCCTTGAGCGTCAGCGAACGGTCCACCGGCACAGGAGCGGCATAGAGCGCCGACGTTTCGGTGGGTTCCGAGCCGTCGAGCGTATAGCGGATTTCCGCTCCGGAGGTCGTCGTCGCCAGAGCGACGGCGATCGGATCGGTAAACAGGCTCACGTTCTGCGTGGTATAGGGAATCGAAACCACCTCGCCGCGGGTCAGCGAATGGGGCGCGGCCGCATCGTCAGTCCCGCGTTCGTAATCGGGGCGCGGCCGGAGCGCAAAGTGCAGCTCGCCGCCCTGCATCAGTTCGTCGTAGGTGATGTAATTCCGGTCGATCGGCTTCCCGTCGAGCGCCACCGAAGCGATATAGACGCTGCGACGCGGATTGTCGGCCGTAACGGTCAACGTACGGCCGTTGGCCAGCCGCACGACGGCTTTCGGGAATTGGGGCGCGGTCAGCGCGAATTCGTTCGAGCCGGGACATACGGGATAGAAACCCAGACTGGAGAAGACGTACCACGCTGACATCTGGCCGCAGTCCTCGTTGCCGATGATGCCTTCGGGCGTCGGGGCGTACATCTCGTGCAGCAGGCGGCGCGTCAGCTCCTGCGTCTTCCACGGCTGTCCCACATAATTATAAAGGTAAGCCATATGGTGGCTCGGCTCGTTGCCGTGGGCGTACTGCCCCATCAGGCCCGTCACGTCGCTCACGTCGAGCTGCATTTCATCCGATTCGAGCGTGAAGAGCCGGTCCATTTCGCGGATGAACGCTTCGCGGCTGCCGAAAAGCTGGATCAGGCCGTTCACGTCGTGCGGCACGAAGAAGCGGTAGTGCCACGGCGTGGCCTCGGTATAGTCGCGGCCCGTGGCGAACTCTTCGAACGGCGCGGACCAGTTGCCGTCGGACTGACGGCCGCGAAAAAAGCAGGTCGAGCCGTCGAAAACATTTACATAGTTGAGCGCCCGCCGCGCATATTCCCCAAATATGTCGTCGCGGCCCATGGCCTGCGCCATGCGGGCGATCGCCCAGTCGTCGTAGGCGTATTCCAGCGTACAGGAGACCGATTCGCGCTTGATATTGGAGGGAATATACCCCTGCGCCGTATAATAATCCGAACCTTTCTTATTGATGTTCGACGAACGGATCATCGCCTCCAGCGCCTTGTCGGCGTCATAGCCGCGAATTCCCTTCAGATAGGCGTCGGCGATGACCGACACAGCGTGGTAGCCGATCATCGTGCCCGTCTCGCCCGAAGCCAGCGGCCAGATCGGGAGTTCGCCCGTTGAATCGTACATGTCGAGCATGCTGCGGATCATGTCGTTCACCAGCGCGGTATCGACCAGCGTCTGGAGCGGATTCCACGCCCGGAAAGTATCCCACAGCGAGAACGTCGAGTAGTAGGACTCCCCTTCGGGCATCCGCGCAACGGTCTGGTCGTGGCGACGGTACTCGCCGTTCACGTCGCTCATCAGGTTGGGCGTCAGTTTCGTATGGTACTGCGCCGTATAGAAGTTGGTCATCTCGTCGCGCGAGCCGCCTTCGACGACGATGTCGCCCAGCGCTTTGCGCCACTGCCCGACGGCGCGGGCATACACGGCGTCGAAATCCAGTTCGGGAACCTCCGCAAGCGAATTCATACGGGCGTTTTCGACACTGACGGACGACAGTCCCACGGCGATCGTGAGCGTCCGCACGTCGGGCGCGAAGGTCAGCACGGCCTGCTTGTCCCCCAACAGCTGCACGTCGGCGAACGGCTCCGAGAAGCGGGCCGCGAAGAATACATACTGATCGGGCACCCACCCCTGCGTGCGGCGCATGCCGGCCAGCTCGCCGGGAGCCGTCCGGCGGAGTTCGCACAGGTCGATCTTCTCCTCGGTGATCGTATGCAGCAGATCGACAATCACCTGCCGGGGACCTTTGCCCGTAAAGGTATAGCGGTGTACGCCCGTACGGGGCGCGGCGGTCAGTTCGACCCCGATATTCACGTCGGGCAGCGTCACGGCGTAGTAGCCGCACGAAGCCCGCTCGTCGTCATGCGAAAAGAAATAGGGCTGCAAGACGCACTCGCCGTCGTGGATCACGATTTCGCGCGTGGTCGGATGGAACAGGATATCCGCAAGGTCGGCGCACCCCGTACCGCTCAGGTGCGTATGCGAAAAGCCGTCGATGGTCGTATCGCTGTAATGATAGCCGGCGCAGGCGTCCCAGTTGCCGGAGCGGGTGTCGGGACTCAGCTGCACCATGCCGAAAGGCGTGGTGGCGCCCGGATAGGTATGACCGTGGAATCCGGTGCCGATGAACGGGTTCACATAATCGACGGGATCGGCGGACCGCGGCGAACAGCCAAGGGCCGCGAGGGCCAGCAGCAGAAGGGTAAGTTTTTTGGTCATAACAGTAGTCGGTAGTGCGAACCGTCCGGAAAATACAAATCAAAGGTACGGATTCCGGAGCGATATTGCAACTCCGCGCCCTTCTCTCTTCGTCTGTCCGAAGCCGGTCGCAGTTTAGGTCATACAAATATAGAGAAGCGATTGCGCCCTGCCGTGGCTATTTGCGCTTTTACTTCCTCAAATCGCGCAGAACCGTCATTTCCCGCCCGGCGCCCCCGAAACGCCCCGATCCGCCGCCGAAAAATCGCAGAAACCGCCCGGATTTCCGAAAAAAAAGCTACCTTTACCGTCGAACGGACACTACCCGAACGATGGCACGCGTAATTTTCCTGACCGACTTTTCCGAAGCGTACGCACGAGAACTGCTCCTCGGCATGGCGCGCTATGCGCACGACACGGCGCAGGCGTGGAGCCTGTGCCGCCTGCCGCTCTCGATACGCGACAAATTCGGCATCGAAGCCGTCGTGGAGTGGGCCGTACGCATGAAGGCCGACGCCGTGATCGGCCAGTTCTACAACACCGACAACGTCGAACTGTTCCGCAAAAACGGGATCATAGCCATCGCGCAGGACTTCAAGAAACGCTTCACCACCATCCCCAACATCACCGGACCGCACTATTCGGCGGGCAGGATGGCCGCCGAGTATTTTCTGCAAAAGGGCTTCCGCAACTTCGCCTTCTACGGCACGCGGGGCATCGACTTCTCGGACGAACGCTGTCAGGGCTTCCGCGAGACGATCGAGGCGGCGAATCCCGAATTCACCTTTTCGTCGCTGCGCAGCAGCGCCCAGAACGATTTGTGGTACTACGACTCGACGCAGCTCATCACGTGGCTGCAGTCGCTGCCCAAGCCGGTGGCGATCATGGCGTGCGACGACAACCAAGCATATCATATCACCGAGGCGTGCCTGCAGATCGAGGGGGGGGGAAATTCCCGCATCCCGAACGACATCGCCATTCTGGGCGTGGACAACGACGAGACGATCTGCAAGCTCTCCACCCCCAACCTTTCGTCGCTCAATCAGGGCGTCGAGCAGGGCGGCTACGACGTGGCGCGCCTGATCGACCGGCTGATCCGCAACCCCGAAGCGGAGTGGGAGGACGTCATGGTGATGCCGACCCACATCGTCACGCGGCAATCGACCGACATTTACGCCAACAACGACCCGCACATCGCCGAAGTGCTGCGCTACATCCATGAGAACATCAGCCAGAAAATCACGGTCAACGAACTCGTGAAGCTGGTCCCCCTGTCGCGCCGCCTGCTCGAAACCCGTTTCAAGAAGAGCATGGGCACCTCCATCTACGACTATATCATACAGGTCCGCATCGAAAAGATGATGCAGCTGCTTTGCGAAGGCCAGAGCGTCTCCGAAGCGGCCGCCGAGCTGGGGTTCTCCGACATCAAGAACGTCTCGCGCACTTTCCGCCAGCTCAAGGGCATCACCCCCTCGGAATACCGCGAACAGTTCGCGCCCAAAAGACGGTGATCCGCCCGGCGGGCCGTTCCCAATATCCGGGCGCCCGAATTCCCAATACCTCCCCTCCTGTCTTTTCCGCCGGTTTCATTAATTATACGGCCAACTGTCATACACGACAACCAATCCGCAAATCCATGCACAAAAAAAGCAGCGACCCCTCAAAGGCCGCCGCTTAGTCCCGTTCGACCGTCCTGCGGTCAGAGCGTCACACCGCCCCGCAGGCGGATATCCTCGCACGACGATCCCACGAAGATGTTGAAGTCGCCCGGCTCGGTCACGAACCCGTGCGAGAAGATGTCGTAGAAGCGGAAGGCTTCGTCGGTCAGCGTCACTTCGACGCGCTTTTGTTCGCCTTTCTTCAGGAAGATTTTCTCATAACCTTTCAACTCCTTGGCAGGACGCGGCACGCTGGCTTCGACGTCGCCCACATAGACCTGCGCCACCTCGGCGGCGTCCATACCGCCCGTGTTCCTCACGGCGAACGACACAACTACCCCGCCGTCACGCTTCTCGACCTTCAGGTCCGAATACTCGAACGTCGAATAGCTCAGTCCGTAGCCGAAAGGATAGAGCGGCTTCACCCCGCTGCGCTCGTAACCGCGGTAGCCGACGAACACGCCTTCATTATAAGTAACGCGCTTCTGCAGGGTGTTCTTGCGGTGGGTGCGCGCCACATTCTCGTAATAGCTGCCCAGCGTCGGATTGTCCTCGGCGCGGCGCTCGACGGAGATCGGCAGGCGGCCGCTGGGCGAGATCCGCCCCGTCACGATCTCGGCGATCGCCTGACCGCCCTGCTGTCCGGGATACCACGCCATCAGAATCGCTTTGGCCTTGTCGCCGAACGTCGAGAAATCGACACCGCCGCCGCTGTTGACGACCACGATCAGATTATCGTTGAGCGCGGAGAGCCGGGCGATCTCTTCGGACTGTCCTTCGGGCAGCGCAAAGGTCCGGTCGGAATTCTCCTTTTCGTTGGTATTGTCGAATCCGGCGCAGTAGATCACGGCGTCGGCCCGAACGATCCGGGCATCCTCGGCGCGGGGATCGGCGGTCATATAGCCGAACGACACCTCGGCGGACGAGGCGTTGTCGAAATATTCCAACCGCAGCGCGTATTTCCGGCCGGCTTTCATTTCGACACTCCCCTTGCGGGTCGTCGCGTTGTGGTTGCCCCAGTCGGCGAACACCTCTTCGCCGTCCACGAAGAGCCGGTAACCGTCGTCGCCGCACATGACAAACGAAGCCGTGCAGTCGGATTCGGGAACGAACACGCCGGTCCAGCGGATCGAGAAGCCGTCGGCGGGAAGTCCTTCGGCCGGCGCCTTATCCTTCCAGTTGAAGCCGATTTTCGTATCGACGCGCGTCAGCGCGGGAGTTCCCTCGAAACGCTTGTTGGCGAAGTACTCGCCCCTGAGTCCCGGCGTTTTGCAGTCGGCCGAGGTGTAGACCATGCCCTGAGCGGCCATATCGCTCGCCGAAGGGAGATTGCCCAAAACCGTCACCCTGTATTTCTTGCCCATCATCTGCATGCCCTCGCCGACCGAAACCGTCGAGAAGGGATGCACGAAACCGCTGCCGCCGCCCGTCGGGATATTGCCCGAATTGGGTCCCAGCACCACGATATCGCGCTGTTTGGTCAGCGGCAGGAAAGCCCCGTCGTTCTTGAGCAGCACCACACCCCCGCGCGCCACGTCGAGCGCCGCGGCGTCCGAGAAGGGATTGTGTTCGGGAATAGCGGGATCGAGCTGTTGGCGGTCCAAAAATCCGAACGCAATGAGCGTCTGGAGGATATGCTGACATTTCAGATCGATCGTACGTTCCGACACCACGCCCGATTCGATGAGCGGACGCAGGTTGCGGGCGTTCATAAACCGGGCGCTCGGCATCTCCAGATCGAGTCCCCGGTTGGCGGCGCCCTCGGCCGAATAGGTGGCGTTCCAGTCGGACATGAAGATTCCTTCGAAGCCCCACATCCCGCGCAGAATTTCGACCGCAAGCTGCTCGTTCTCGGTCGCATGCTGGCCGTTGACAAGGTTGTAACTCGACATCACGGCGCCCACGCCGGCCTGCTCGACCGCCTTGCGGAAGGCCGGGAGATAAATTTCGTGGAGCGTGCGCTCGTCGATATCGGAACTCACCTGATGACGGTCCCACTCCTGATTGTTGCCCGCAAAGTGTTTGATCGTCGCCATAACCCCTTCGGACTGCATACCCTCGATATACTGCACGGCGGTCTCCGACGCCAGATAGGGGTCCTCGCCGAAGTACTCGAAGTTACGGCCGCACAAGGGCGAACGGTAGATATTGACGCCGGGTCCCAGCATGATATGCACGCCGCGGGCGCGGGCGTCCTGCCCCAGACCGCGTCCCATATCGCGCACCAGCGCCCGGTCCCAAGTCGCCGCGGCAGCCACGCCGCAGGGGAACATCGTACTGCGGGTATTGTTGCGTACGCCCTGCGGACCGTCGGCCATCCGGATTTCGGGAATGCCCAGACGCGGAACGGCTCTGATATAGAATTCGTTGTAACCGCCGATATAATCGATTTTTTCATCGAGGGTCATCTGTCCGACCAGTTCGGCGGCGCGCTCTTTGGCCTGCGGCGGGATCGGCTGTGCGGCGGCGGACGACACGAATGCGAACGCCAGCACGGCAACAAGAGTTTTTTTCATCGGGTTGAAGTTTTAATGGTTTATGCAAAGAAAATAAAAATATTCCGAAAAGCATCGGATCGGAAACAAAAACTTCCGAACCGAAACCTCCGTCCGGCCGCACGACTCACCATAATTACACGCCCGCGCCACCGGAAACCCCGAACCGGAGCAATATTTTTCATCATCGGAGAGCGAGCCAATACATATATGAAAAGAAATTAGTATCTTTGCGCTTCGGCCCGCAGGAGAGTTCCCGCCGGATGCTGCCGGACAGCATCGCCGACGTCCGCGCAGGACGCGCAGCGGATGCTGAACGCACGCAAACCTCCGTCCGCACACGCTTAATGCGCAGGACACGCAGCAACCGTCGCCCGCACCGTCTGCGGTGCAGGATGCGCGGAAGATGCCGGACACGCGACAACCGCCGTCCGTACGGAACGCTCCGGGCCGCAGACAACCGATTCGAAACAAACAAGATAATTCAATGGCTTTACAGTGTGGCATCGTGGGTCTTCCGAACGTCGGCAAATCGACCCTTTTCAACTGCCTGTCCAACGCGAAGGCGCAGGCGGCGAACTTTCCCTTTTGCACCATCGAACCCAACGTGGGCGTAATCACCGTCCCCGACCGGCGGCTCGTCCGGCTGGCCGAGATCGACAAACCCAAGCGGGTGATTCCGACCACCATCGAAATCGTCGATATCGCCGGACTGGTCAAAGGCGCGTCGAAAGGCGAAGGACTGGGCAACAAGTTCCTCGCCAACATCCGCAACACGCACGCCATCATCCACGTACTGCGCTGCTTCGACAACGGCAACATCACCCATGTGGACGGCTCGATCGACCCCGTGCGCGACAAGGGCATCATCGACACCGAGCTGCAGCTCAAGGACCTCGAAACGATCGAAAACCGGCTGGGCAAGACCCAGAAGCAGGCGGCCGTGGGCGGCGACAAGAACGCCAAACGTCAGGTCGAACTGCTGCTGCAATACAAATCGGTGCTGGAACAGGGCCGCAGCGCCCGCACGGTCGAACTGGAGAAGGAGGACCGCAAACTGGTCGCCGACCTCAACCTGCTGACCGACAAACCGGTGCTGTACGTCTGCAACGTCGATGAGAAGAGCGCCGCCACGGGCAACGCCTACACCGAGGCGGTCCGTGCGGCCATCGCCGACGAAAAAGCCGAAATGCTCATCGTCGCCGCCGCCACCGAAGCCGACATCGCCGAGCTGGAGAGCTACGAGGAGCGGCAGATGTTCCTCGAAGACCTCGGCCTCGAAGAGTCGGGCGTCGAACGCCTGATCAAATCGGCCTACAAACTGCTCAACCTCGAAACGTTCTTCACCACCGGCGCCGACGAGTCGCGCGCATGGACCTACGTCCGCGGCATGAAGGCCCCGCAGACGGCCGGCGTCATCCACACCGATTTCGAGAAGGGATTCATCCGCGCCGAAGTGATCAAATACGACGACTACGTGACGCTGGGGTCGGAAAAAGCCTGCCGCGACGCGGGCAAGATCGGCGTCGAAGGCAAGGAGTACGTCGTGCAGGACGGCGACATCATGCACTTCCTGTTCAACGTCTGACCCGAAGAGAGACCAAACACGGAACAATACATAAACAGCATATCATTATGTCCAGACCTGTAAGAGTGCGCTTTGCACCCAGCCCCACGGGGCCGCTCCACATCGGCGGCGTCCGCACGGCCCTCTACAACTACCTTTTCGCCCGTCAGCACGGCGGTGTGATGATCCTCCGCATCGAGGACACCGACTCGCAGCGTTTCGTGCCGGGCGCCGAAGAGTATATCCTCGAATCGCTCAAATGGTGCGGCATCGAGATCGACGAAGGCGTCGGCGCGGGAGGTCCCCACGCCCCCTACCGCCAGAGCGAACGCCGTGAAATCTACCTCAAATACGCCCTCCAGCTCGTCGATGCGGGCTGGGCCTACTACGCTTTCGACACCGCCGAAGAGCTGGACGCCCTGCGCCGCGAAGCCGAGGAGCGCGGCGAAGCGTTCGCCTACAATTATGCCGTGCGCGAAAAGCTGGCCACGTCGCTGGCGCTGCCGGCCGACGAAGTGAAAGCCCGCATCGAACGCGGCGACCAGTGGGTGATCCGCTTCCGGATGCCCGAAAACCAGACCGTCGAAATGGACGACCTGATCCGCGGCCATGTAGAGGTGAACACCTCGACGCTCGACGACAAGGTGCTTTACAAATCGGCCGACGCACTGCCCACCTACCACCTCGCCAACATCGTGGACGACTACCTGATGGAAGTCTCGCACGTCATCCGCGGCGAGGAGTGGCTGCCTTCGCTGCCGCTGCACTACCTGCTCTACCGGGCCTTCGGTTGGAGCGAAACGCAACCCGATTTCGCGCACCTGCCACTACTGCTGAAACCCACCGGAGGCGGCAAGCTCAGCAAACGCGACGGCGATAAGATGGGATTCCCGGTCTTTCCGCTGCGCTGGGTCTCTCCGCAGGGAGAGGTGTCGCACGGCTACCGGGAGGACGGCTATTTCCCGGAAGCGTTCATCAACATGCTCGCGCTGCTGGGCTGGAATCCAGGCACGGAACAGGAGCTGTTCACGATAGACGAGTTGATCGCGGCCTTCTCGCTGGAACGCGTAAGCAAGAGCGGTGCACGGTTCAACCCTGAAAAAGCCCGCTGGTTCAATGCCCAATACCTCAAACAAAAATCAGACGCGGAACTGGCCGCCCTGTTCCGCCCGGTACTGAACGAAAAGGGTATCGAGGCTTCCGACGGGAAAGTCGAACAGGTGATGGGCCTGATGAAAGAACGCGCCACGTTCGTCAGCGAACTGTGGGAGCTGACCTCATTCCTATTCGTCGCCCCGGACGATTACGATCCCAAGGCTGCCGCCAAGTTCTGGAAAGGCGACAACCCGGCCCGCATCCGGGGGCTGCGCGACCTGCTCGCAACCGTTACGGACTTCGGAAAGGAAAACACCGAAAAGAGCGTAATGGAATGGATCGCGGCAAACGAATATCCGACCGGACAGGTGATGAATGCGTTCCGGCTCGCAATCATCGGCAAAAGTACAGGACCCAGCATGTTCGAAGTGTGTGAGATTCTCGGCCGTGACGAAACGCTCCGCAGGCTCGACGCCATCCTCACCAAACTGGGCACAGGGGAAAATGCCTAAACAGCAAGCACAATGCTGCCGGAATATGTAACGCTTTAAAAGGCCATCGCAATGCGGATGGCCTTTTTCACACACACCATGTCGGGTATTTTAGCGAAAGGCCTCGTAATTCGGGATAAATTCGTTAATTTTATCCCAGCAAAATTTTCCCGAACCCAATCGAAACATCCGACTTATGAGAAAAATATCCGCACGACTGCTCTCGTTGTGCGCGCTCTGGCTCGCCGCCCAGCAGCCCGCCGCCGCCCAGCATACCCAACGGTTCAACGGCTGGCCCACCGCCGCCACTGCACAGGAATTGCCCGCAGATTTCGTCGCGCCCCCGGCCGGGTACGGCAACGTACCCTTTTTCTGGCTCAACGGCGACACGCTCCGGCGCGACCGCATGAGCGACATCCTCGATACGCTCGCCACATCGGCCACATCGGGCTTTTCGGTAAGCTATATCCACAAAAACGCCAACATCGACTCCGTCGAACACAAAAGCGGCTACGGGATGTTCGGACACACCGAGCCGGGCGAACCGAAAGTCTTCTCGCCGGCCTGGTGGGAGTTCTGGAACTGGTTTTCAGGCGCCTGTGCCGATCGGGGCATGGGCCTGGGCTTGGACGACTATACGGTAGGCTGGTACGGGAACGGCTACTATCCCGATGAGGTATACAACCAGCCAAAGTACAAAAATTACCAGGGCAAACTCGACATCACGGCCCATCCGGTGGCCGCCGGAGCGACTCTCACCCTCACACTTCCCGAACATACGGTCAGCGTCGTCGCCCTGCCGGAACACAACCAGAAAGAGAAACCGATCGATCTCACCGCCACCACCGGTGCCGGAAAACTGACCTGGACAGCTCCCTCCTCGGCCAAGTCCTATACCGTCTATGTCACGGCCACGCAGCCCGACTACCTGCTGCACCCCGACAACGGGAAAGAGCTGGTCGAGGTCTATTTCGACCGTTTCGAACAGAACATGAACCAAAAGGGGCGCGACGGCATGAACTACTTCTTCCAGGACGAGCTCCTCTACCCGCTCACGATCCTTTCGTGGGCCGAAGATATGCCTGCCCAGTTCCGGGACCGGAAAGGCTACGACATCCTTCCCTACCTGGCAGCCCTGAAGTACGACATCGGCGACATCACGGCCAAGATCCGTCTCGATTACTGCGACGTGGTGATGACACTGGCCGAGGAGCGCTATTTCAAGCCCATCTTCGACTGGAACGACTCGCGCGGACTGATCTACGGCTGCGACAATATGGGGCGAGGTAAACAGCCGCTCCACTACCTCGACTATTTCCGGGCGACCAGTTGGTTTACCGCACCGGGCAACGATGCCCCGGCACGCGGTTCCAGTTTCATCCAGACCAAGGTTTCGAGTTCGATCGCCCACCTCTACGAGCGGCCCCGCACATGGCTCGAAGCGTTCCACAGCATGGGCTGGGGCAGCAAAACGGAATGGCTCACCGAACAGATCGACCACCATTTCCTCGCAGGCGGCAACCTCGTCTGCATGCATGGGCTCTACTACTCGACCCACGGCGGCTGGTGGGAGTGGGCCCCCCCGTGCTTCCATTACCACATGCCTTACTGGCCGCACATGAAAAAATGGCTCGAATACACCGAGCGGGTCAGCTACCTGATGAGCCAGGGCCACCACGTCTGCGACATCGCGATCCTCTACCCCACCGAGACATTGCAGGCGTTCTCACCGGACAAGCCCTACGACGATCAATACAATTTCTCGTACATCATGGAGCTGAGCAACGCCGGATTGGATTACGACCTGATCGACAATCGCTCGTTGGTGAAGGCCGATATCAAAGACAAAGCGCTGCACGTCAGCGGTGAGAGCTACAAGATACTCCTGATCAAAGACATTCGCGCTTTGCGCTACGAAGCGCTGCTCAAGCTGCGGGACTTTTACCGCGGCGGCGGGATCGTGCTGGCCATCGGCGATCTGCCCGAAGCGAGCGACCGGGCCGGATCGAACGACCCGGAAGTCAACAAAATCGTCAAAGAAATATTCGGGATGACCGCCGCACAAACCGAAACGATCGCGGTCAAAGCCCAGAAAAACCCGACCGGAGGCGTAGGTTTTTACCTCAATACCACCGAGGACATGGTGCCGCTGATCCACCGCACGATCACGCCGGATTTCCGTGCAGGGACGAAAGGCGGCAAAGTCCTGCACCGCCGGACGGACGACCGCGACGTTTACATGGTGATGAATGTCGAACCGGGTACCGACTGCTTTTTCCGGGCCAAAGGGAACGCCCAGCTGTGGAACGCTTTCGACGGGACGATGCAGCCGCTTCCGGTAAAACGCGTCACCGGCGAAGGAACCGTCATCCGGTTGGACACGCCCTACAACCGCTCGTCGCTCGTAGTCTTCTCGCCCGGTGAACCAGTGTCCGATACCGTTTCACAGACTGAGAAACCGCCTCAGGAGATTATCCCGGTAGAGGGCGAATGGGAAGTGGAGATGTTACCGACGCTGAACAATAAGTGGGGCGATTTCCGCCTGCCTGCGACCGATGAAAAGATCGGTCCCGAGGCTCGCCGCTTCCGCTTCATACCGCTGCGCGCATTGGGCAAAACCAAGACGTGGATGCAACCCGCCTACAACGACTCTACGTGGTCGGTGGGCACTTACGGATTCGGAGCCCCGATGGAAGTGCTCGTCGACGGCTCGTCGCAAAAGGCCGACGGACTGGCTGCGGCGATATTCAACGGTACGCTCGCCGACTGGAAGCCTTACAGCTTTTCGTGGCAGTACGGGGTCGAGAACAACCCCGGTTCGCAGGGCTATCACGGACTGAAAGGACGCGTAGACAACAACTTCCTGATCCTCGACAAGGGACGGAACATGCTTTTCCGTACGCAGTTCTATGCGCCCGAAACGGATTTTTACGTCCTCATCACCGGCAACGTCATTCCCGAGGGTATTTATATCGACGGGGAAAACATCCGTTCGGAAGATATCGTTTCGCGCGAAGGCCCGAACGGCCAGCGCGAGACACGTTACACGGTCAACCTGCGCAAAGGCTGGCACTCGCTGCTGCTCGTCTTTACGAACACGACCGACCAGCCGCTGCGCCAAGAACCGTATGACCTGCTCGACCGGCGCACGCGCAGTACGGCGGTGATCCTGCCGCTCGCTGACACGGCTGTAAAGGAAAACACGCCTTACGACGACATCGTTGCGATGAAATGGTACCGATCGAACCGGCTCACGTTCGATCCCAACGCCGGGCGGCCGCAAAAAACCATCTACCGCTTCGAAACCGTGCCCGGCCTCTCGTCCCTGCGGCTCGACCTGGCAGGACACCTTGAAAAAGCCTGGGTGGACGGTATGGCGATCAATGCCAAGACCAATATCCGGACGAAAGGCGACGGACGGTATGAAATCGTGTTGCCGGTAACCTTCCCGCGCACCAGCGAAATGACGCTGCAAATCACTCCCGATCCGGGTGCGGGCGGTACCGCCGTATTCCGTGAACCGGTCAGGTTCATCTGCGGCAAGGGCGTGATGAATGCGGGCGACTGGAGCAAGAACGGTGCACTGCTCTACTACTCGGGTGGCATGTACTACCGAAAAACCGTCGAATTGAACGAGCAGCAGATCGCGCGCGGTGTGACGCTCGACCTGGGCAAAGTGTCGGCGAGCTGCGAAATCAAGGTAAACGGCAAAGACGCTGGTATCCACATCTATTCGCCCTTCAGCGCCGACATCACCCCATATCTGCACCCCGGCGAAAACCGGATCGAAGTGTTGGTCTACAGTACGCTGGCCAACCACTACCAGACCAGCCCCACCCCCTATAAAGGCGATCCGGAAGCAGGCCTGATAGGGCCGGTACGGCTGATCGTCGGCGGAAAATAAATACGGCACGACGGCAGGTCGGTGGATCTCCGCGAATCCTGTTGAAAGCAGAAAACGGTCAACAGGCACAGGGGTAAAAACGCTGAGGCGGATCAAAATCGGAGGGAGGCCTGAATGCCTCCCTCCGATTTATGTATTTTTCATAAATTACGAACAATACCCTATCGATGCACCGTAAACGATCGCCAATGTCCCTTCGATCGTTCGGCCTGCGCCCTGTCAGGCCGTTTCCCTTTTCGCACGGCGCATACTGAAGGCGACGATCAGGCTCGCGAAGCCGACGAACAGGAAAATCGCGGCCAGCAGGTAAGCGACGGGCAGCAGGCCGAAACGTTCGTCGATAATCATCAAAAAGCCGAAAACCATCAACAGTACGCCGATTACGGCATAGCCGCTCCAGTCACGCGAACGGTTGCGCCGCCACGAAAGCGCGTCGATCAGGTACATCAGTCCCCGGATAAAGACCCATATCCCGATAATGACCGGAATCAGCGCAGCAGAAATCATCGGATGGATCAACATGACCAAACCGAACAGTACGTCGACAATTCCTTCGAAAAGCCGCCAGCCCCAGCCGCCGGCCGACATATTAGAGAAAGCGAAGGCCAGAGACATAATACCTGTCGCCAGCGCGATCAGGCCGATGTAAAGCGCCACGGAAAGCAAAGCGGTCATCGGGTATGCCAGAGAGACGAAGCCCAACACCAAAAACAGCAGACCGCCCACGAGCAATAACCACCAATGTTTGAGAATATCTTCCATAAGAACCGTTTTTAGTTTTTGATACTGAGTGCTCTCGTACAAGAACATTGCCAAAAACAGGTATTTTTCCGGACCGGATTTTTAAATATGAAGAATTAATCGTATTTTTGCGGACTGTTTAACTTTTTTAAAACATTTAGTAGAATGCCTAAGATGAAAACGAATTCGGGCGCTAAGAAGCGTTTCGATTTCACGGGAAGCGGCAAAATCAAGCGCAAACACGCTTACAAAAGCCACATCCTGACCAAGAAAACCACCAAACAAAAACGCAACCTGACCTATTCAGGTCTCGTCGCACCGGCCAACGAAGCTGCCGTCAAACTGCTTCTGGTAAAGTAGTCCGCTACTCTGCCGACACGTTAAACCAAGAGTGCCCGTGCCCCAAAGAGTGTGGGAGAACCACGCCGCCGACCACTCGTAAAACTTTCACATCATGCCAAGGTCAGTCAATGCTGTAGCATCAAGAGCCAGAAGAAAAAAAGTTTTAAAACTTGCCAAAGGTAACTTTGGTTCAAGGGGAAATGTCTGGACGGTCGCCAAAAATACCGTCGAGAAAGGTCTTACCTACGCCTATCGCGACCGTAAGAACAAAAAACGTCAGTTCCGCAGCCTGTGGATTCAGCGTATCAACGCCGGTGTCCGCGCTTACGGAATGACTTACTCGGAATTTATGGGCAAAGTCAACGCCAAAGGGATCGCACTCAACCGCAAGGTGCTTGCCGACCTGGCGATGAACAACCCCAAAGCATTCGAAAAAGTTGTAAAAACAGTTAAATAGTTACAAAGCCGCTTCTTTTTAGAGCGGCTTTTTTTGTCTGTACTTTTGTATGAAAATCCCCGGCTCTTTCAGAGAACCGGGGATTTCTTTTTTCACTCGCATCTATTCCAATCCCGGAGCCACGAGATTATTTTCATTGTTTTGCAATACACAAAGGCAAAAAACGGATAATCGCGGAACCTCAGTCCGGCAGGATCAAGCAACGTGCCACCGCGAAACAAAGGACCCACCGCCGCCCCAGACTATCCGAGATAAAGTATCGCGAGCAGAGAACCGACCGACACTACCGCCCAAAGCAACACCCCCAGCAGGAGGGGTTTGAAACCGACCGCCCGGATCTTCTCAACCGAAAGGCTCGATCCGATCAGGAAAAGCGTTACCACCAACGCGGCCTTAGACACCGTAACGAGCTGCGTATTGAACATCCCTACGAACGGCAGGTAACTGTTCAGTAGCATCGCCACGATAAAGAACCCAATGAACCACGGAATCGAAACTTTTTTACCCGAACTCCGGAACAACAACGCCGAAAGCAGCGACACGGGAATGATCCACAGCGCACGGGCCAGTTTCACGGTCGTCGCGACATTCAGTGCTTCGGAACCATAAGCCGACGACGCTCCAACTACCGAGCTGGTATCGTGAATCGCAATAGCGCTCCACAGGCCGAACTGGTGCTGTGTCAGGCCCAGCCAATGTCCCAGCAACGGGAACAACAGCAGCGCGACGGAATTGAGCAGGAACACGACGCCGAGCGACACCGAAGTCTCCTTCTCATTGGCCTTGACGGCAGGAGCCACCGCAGCAATCGCACTTCCCCCGCAGATTGCGGTCCCCGATGCGACCAGATGCGACATTTTGCGGCGCATATGAAACCACCGTCCGATAACATAGCCGAGAACCAGCACCGTACTGATCGAAGCGATCGTAAGCCAAAGTCCCTCCCGCCCGACCTGCAGGGCGCTATGGATATTCATACCGAAACCAAGTCCGACGACCGATGCCTTCAGCAGCATGCCGGTCGCTTTACCGCTCAGTTTCGGGAAAGGATGCCCCAGCAGAAATGTAAAAAGGAATCCCCCCAGCAACGCGACCGGTGCCGACAAATAAGGCGTTGCGCACAATACGATACAGAAAAAGAACAGGGCCTTGCGCGCGGCGGGCGGCAGAATTTTCTGCTTGGCGGCCTGTTGAGCGGAACGTTTGGTTGATTTGGCCCGGAGGGCGGCGACATTGGAAGTCAGTACGGCAGAATTTGCTGACATTGGGATCATGTTTGATTTCACGGCGCAAAAATAGGCCGTGAAGGCTCCCGATGCCAATCACTAAAAGTTGTAGGCTATAACTTCCGGTTATAATGATTCAGGCAGAATTGTTTGAAAAGATCGGTCAGTCGGCTGCGCTGGCCGTGGGCCGTGACAAAACTGAACCGGCGGACCAGTTCCATATCGCCCACCTCGACCACCCGCAGCCGGTTGGCCGCCAACTCGTCCAGCACAGCCTGCACCGAAACGAACGCGAACGTATCGGAATAAAACAGGTAATGCTTGATACTCTCGGTACTGCCCAACTGCATCTCGATGTGCAACTGCCGCAACGACAAGCCGTGCCGGGAGAGCTCCCGGGAGAGCACGTCGAGCGTTCCGGAACCGTTTTCACGGATAACCAGCGGCAAGGCGGGCAAGTCCGCGGCTGTAATCTCCTCACGGGTAAAAGAGGTGTTCGAGGCCGAAGTCACCAGCACCAATTCGTCATCCATGAAGAGTTCGTAATGCAGCGCGGGATTCGATGCGGTCCCTTCGATCATGCCGAAATCCAGCTTACCGTCGGCGATTTGCCGTTCGATCTGTTCGGTATTCCCGTTAAAAAGCGTAACGCGAACATCGGGATAGAGCTTGCGGAATTTCGCCAGCAAGCCGGGCAACACGTATTGCGACAGCGTCGTACTCGCCCCGAGGCGGATTTCACCCGAAAAGGCCCCCTGCTCCTCGACAAAAGCATCACGCAGCTCTCCGTACAACGCCAGAATGCGGTTCGCATATTCGAGCAGCCGGACGCCGTCGTCGGTCAGGGAGATCCGGTTGCCGTGACGCAGGAAGAGCGGTTTCCCCAACAACCGTTCCAACTCGTTGATCTGCTTGGTGACGGCCGGCTGCGAAATGAGCAGTTCGGCCGCAGCTTTCGTAAAACTGAGCCGGTCGGCGACGGTCTTAAAGACTTTCAGGCGGAAATCGGTCAACATAGCTTCCCAAGGTTAAAAAATCGAATCGGTTGTTGCCTCCGGACCGGACTACTCCACCCGCTGGCCGTGCAACGTCGCCGACGAACAATCGGTCACCCGCACCCGGACGTAATCGCCCACCCGGGCATCGCCCCGGTCGAAAACCACCACTTTGTTCTGTGACGTGCGGCCGAAAAGCTGGCGGTCGCTGCGCTTCGACACCCCCTCGACGAGGACTTCGAACTCCCGGCCCACATCAAGACGGTTGCTGCGCAGCGAAAGTTCGTTTTGCAGCGCAATGATCTCGTTCAGCCGCGCGGTCTTCACCCCGTCGGGCACATCGTCGGCCATGTGGCGGGCGGCTTTCGTATTGGGCCGCTCGGAATATTTGAACATAAAGGCGGATGCATAGTCCACCTCTTCCATCAGCGAAAGCGTCTGGCGATGGTCGTCGTCGGTCTCGGTACAGAACCCGGCGATCAAGTCGGTCGAAATCGAACACCCGGGCAGGATGCGGCGGATCGCTTCGATGCGCCCCAGATACCACTCGCGCGTATATTTCCGGTTCATCAGTTCAAGCATCCGCGTACTGCCGGACTGGGCGGGCAGATGGATCGCCCGGCAGAGGTTCGGATAACGCGCCATGGTGTGCAGCACTTCATCGCTGAGGTCTTTCGGATGAGAAGTCGAAAAACGGACCCGCAATTTCGGGTCGACCGATGCCACGGCGCCGAGCAGGTCGGCAAATCCGGCAACCGTTTCCCCGTTCTCCCAACGGTACGAATTGACATTCTGCCCCAAGAGGGTAACTTCGCGGTAACCGCCGTCGAACAGTTCGCGCGCCTCGCGCAGGATCGTCTGCGGATCGCGGCTGCGCTCCGCTCCGCGCGTGTAAGGGACCACACAGTACGAACACATGTTGTTACAACCGCGCATAATCGAAATGTAAGCACTCACGCCGTTCTTATCGAGCCGGACAGGCGAGATTTCGGCATAAGTCTCCTCGCCCGACAACAGCACATTGACAGCCTTCGCACCCCCTCCGGCCTCGCGCAGTAGGCGCGGCAGGTCCCGGTAAGCGTCCGGACCGGCCACGAGATTGACCAGCTCTTCCTGATCGATCAGCTTTTCGCGCAACCGTTCGGCCATACAGCCGATCACGCCGACCAACAAGCCCTTATTCTTTTTCTTGTACTGTCTCAACTCGCGGAGCCGTCCCCAGATGCGCTGCTCGGCATTGTCCCGGATCGAGCAGGTATTGATCAGGATCACGTCGGCCCCGGCGGGATCTTCCGTATACCGGAAGCCATCCCCCTGCAGGATCGAAAGCACAACTTCACTGTCGCCGGCGTTCATCTGGCAACCGTACGTTTCGATATAAAGCTTGCGCCCGTCACCCACAATCGGGCGCAGGCCGCTGATATTTACATGGTTCAAATTCATCTGAAAAATGCTTTACGCTAATCGGGGAACGCCTTGAAGCCGTCGCCGTAAGTCTGGTGCGCATCGACGATCACGACGAACGACTGCGGGTCGATCTCTTTGATCATTCCCTTGATCGCCGACACCTCGCTGCGGCTCACCACCAGGAAGATCATCTCGCGTCCGGCGCCGGTATACATGCCGGAAGATTTGATAAACGTTCCCCCGCGCCCCATCTTTTCGAGAATATATTCGCGGATATCATCGTTGCGGTCGGAAATGATAAAGAGCAACTTGTCGTAACTGGCGCCGTCGACGATAAAGTCGATCACCCGCGACGAGACAAAGATAGTGACTAACGAGTAAAGTGGCAAGCGCCAGTCTCCCAAAACGACCATACCGAAGATCACCACGAGCGAATCGACCAGCAGCACCCCGCGTGAGAATGAAAAACGCGCATATTTGACCAGCAGCATCGCCACGATATCCGTCCCTCCCGAGGTAGCTTCGGTCTTGATGATCATGCCCAGTCCGGCACCGATCAACACGCCGCCGAAGATGCAGACCAGGAACAGGTCGTTGCTCAAATCCATTTTGCCGCCGAACATCGTCGCCGGATTCTCGCCGATGAAATAGGTCATCGTATTCATCAGCACCGGGATCAGCAGCGCGGCGGTAACCGTTTTCGCACCGAACATCCGCCCGAACACTTTCAGTCCGATCAGCAGCAGCGGAATATCGAACATCAGGCCGAACGTACCCACCTGTATCGACGGGAACAGCGCATGGAGCACGATACCCAGACCGTAGACGCCGCCCGGTACCACCTGGTAGGGATTCATGAACAACACGAAACCGGCCGACATCAGGATCGAGCCGCAAACCAGCCACAATACCGACTTGATTCGCCGCCGCGATGCGTACCGCCTGTATTTTTCCGTAAGAGCAAACTCCATAACACCCGACATTGTTAAATTTCTCGACAAAAGTAGCCAATATTGTTAAAACACGACACACATCCGTCGAAAAGCGTATCTTTGTGTACTTTTGTCTCAGGAATGCCCCGCATCCTGCATCGTTGCATTAATCAGACCAATCATGGCACTCAATATCTTACTGGTTATCGTCGCTTACCTGCTGGGATCGATCCCGAGCGCGGTATGGATCGGCAAACGTTTCTACGGCATCGACGTGCGCGAACACGGCAGTCACAACGCCGGGGCTACGAACACGCTGCGCACGCTCGGCCGGCGCGCGGCGCTCCCGGTCTTCGCGATCGACATCCTCAAAGGGTTCACAGCAGTGATGCTCTCCCACCTGTCCGGATACGCGCCGGGCAGCGATGCGATGTTCAATTTCAAAATCATGTTGGTAGCCGCCGCGGTAGTGGGCCATATCTTCCCTATCTTCGCCGGGTTCAAGGGTGGCAAGGGCGTCGCCACACTGGCCGGCGCCGTCGCCGGAGTCTACCCTCCCGCCGTCGGGCTATGCCTCATCGTTTTTATAATCGTACTGACACTCTCGCATTACGTATCGCTCAGCTCGATGAGCGCCGGAATCGCCTTTCCGATCTTTATCGTCCTCGTTTTCGGTGAACGCTCCGCCTCGCTGATCGTTTTCAGCTGCGTAATCGCCGTGCTACTGCTGCTGACCCACCGCAAGAACATCGGGCGGCTCATCCATCACACCGAATCGAAAATCTATCTCGGCAAGAGAAAAGACGCTTAAACGACTCTACAGCAAAGTCAATTCCTCACCCGGAGTAAGATTCGCCTCGAAAACTTCGCCCGGCGGACATACGACGCCTTTAGCTTCGATCGGACGGGAAAACGTATTGAGCACGCGCAGCGGACCGCCGACCGTCGAACGCACTTTCACTTCCGACACTTTGCCGTCCCGCATCGCCGCCGAAACCAGGAATGCCCCTTCGGTCCGCAGCGTACGGAACGAAACATCTTTCCACGACGGCGGAATCGCCGGAAAAATGCGAACGGTTCCGGTATGGCTTTGCAACAGCATCTCCTGCAGCGACGAAGCGAACGCCATATTCCCCTCTAGCGTAAAAGGCCGGTACGTAAAATTCGATTTGCCGCTCCGGCTTTGGTCGCCGTTGGCATGGAAGCTGTTCTTCAGGCAAAAGCATTGTGCGAAATCGCGCAGCGCGGCCGCAGCCCGCTCCCCATCGCCCATACGGGCCCACATACCTCCGACCCAACTGTACGAATACCCGCACCACCATTCGGGCCCAATCCGCTCGAGCGTCTCCATGCTGTTTTGCAAAATCCTCCGCACACTGTCGCCCTGCGACGGATCGAGCAGTCCGAGCGGATGGAACGCCATCAGGTGGGAGAAATGGCGGTGCGATTCCGTATAAGGCAGCCCCTCTGCGAAATTAAGGCCGCTCTCATCGTACACATAATCGCCCCACTCGCTGCCGACCTGCCGCCAATGGGCCGCTTCGTCACTTTTACCCAAAGCACCGGCCAACTCGGCCGCCTTGTCGAATGTGAACCGGGTCAACGCGAGATCGTAATTGGTCATCGTCGGAAACCACGCCTCCCGGCGGTTATCGTTGATCTCGGGCGAGGAACCGAGCGGCAGCCTACGGCGGCCCTGCGCATCCTTCACCGACAGCTGCTCGAGGAAAGTCGCCGTCCCGGCGATCCACGGATAGGCGCGCTCCTCGAGGTAAGCACGGTCGCCACTATAACGCCAGTGCAGGTAAAAATGGTGTCCGAGCCACGCCGAAACGGTCGGCGACATCGAATACTGGCACCATCCGCCCATCGGTTCGCCGTCGAGCGTCGTCACCCCCGGCACATTCAGTCCTCCACGCCCGAAAAATCCTTCCGTATAACGTCGGAAAGCGTCGCGATGACTCCACAGCCAGTTCGTGAAACCGATCTCCTCGTCCAGGTGGTTGGCCCCGTATGCCGGCCAATAGCTCAATTGCGTATTCAGGTCGTGGTGAAAATCCCCTTTCCAGGGCGGCAACTTCCCGTTGTCGGCCGTCCAAACGGCCTGCAATGTAATCGGCGGCATATCGGCGCGTGCCGCCGAACCGAATTTGTACTGCTCCAGATACCACTGCTTTTCCAGCACGCTGTCGGGCAACGAAACGGCCGATTTGTCCCAGAATCGCTGCCACCAGTCGCGGTGCACCTTATAGGCATCCGCATACCCTTCGCCGAGCGTTTCACGCACATCTGAGGCAATATTCTTCACACTGTTCCCGCCATAAGTGGACTGTACGCTCCAGACTCCTTCGATACCGCCGCGCGTCTTTTTCCACGTCACGGCAATCACATACTGGAACCCGTTCCATCCCGGTTGCACATAGGTGATCGTGCGGCCTTTCATGTGAACGACACCCTGCGGATAGCCGAGCGTATGGAGCTCCTGTCCCGAGTGGGCGTCGTCCTCGGCCGATGCTCCGGCCTGCGCATAGGCGGGCGCGACGATCTCCGGGCGCAGGCTGTCGATACCCGTGAAGCGGAACCAGCCGCACGGGCCGTCGGACTGAACAAAGGCCTCCAGCGTCCTGCCCGAAGGCCACCATACCTTGCAGACGGCATTTTGGACATAGAGCCGCACGGAGTCGGCCGCCCCCCAATCGGCCGTATGGAATTCGAGCGCCCCGGCGGGAATCTTGCTCGGCGCCGGAAGCCGGCCGTACGGTTCGTCCAACAACTCCTGCACGGTTCCGTAGGTATTGTTCTGCCACTGTTCGCAAATCCAATCGTAAACGGGCTTATCCCACGTCATCCCTTCGGTCGGGCGCAGGTCCCACAAATCGACCCGATCGAGCGAAAAGCGCAGCCGGTCGCCTTTCTGCCACACCAAAGCCCCGACCTGACCGTTGCCCAGCGGAACGGCTTCGTCCCATTTACCGGCCAACGAATCGAACACCAGATCATGCGGCGAAGGGGTATAACCCACCGGAGAACTTCCGCAACCCGAAAGTAACACCAGAAGGCTCAGCACCAACGTACGACCCGCCAATTGCCCCATCTTCCCGGAAGCGTTCTTGTACATATCCCCGTATTTGCTGCAAACGGCGATGAGGCCATGGATATAACCCGAAATTTTCATATTTGCTATCTTATAAATTTGTATATCTTTCATTTTCCGGAACGATAACCGACGCTATAATCAGACCGGTGCAATTGTTGGCACAGGCAATTGCGAAACTACGGACTTTCGCCGGAACAGACGCATCCTTCCCGTTTACCTATTTACCTATTCGGGCGGCGTTCAAACGCATGTATGCGTTGTAAAACGTTTTTCCTCAGGTTATCTCGATAAAGGTCGAACTCCGCTACATGCAGATTTCCTTTAGGCAACAGCGCTTCGACACTGGGGATATAATATTTCTCCTCATCCACACCCTCCACAACGATCGCATGGACAACAGGATCGATAGCGGCGGTAAAACCCTGATAAGAGACGCCCGGAGTAGCATCCGTCTTCCAGTTCAGGGGATTTATGCACACGACATTCCCGTTGAACAATGGAGACACGGCTTCCCGTTTCGTTACGCTGTTAAATCCGATAACCACCCCTACATCCATCGAGTCTTTGGCGATCCGTAAATAAGGATAGTCATCGATCTCCTGCGGAGTGACCGTAAATCCGATGGCATAAACCGCAACCAGCCGCCGGTAGATCCCAGGCTCCATTTCACGTTTCAGCAATTCGATCACAGCCTTCGCCCCCTGACTATGTCCGGCCAGGATAAAAGGACGTCCTTCGTTACAATGCTTCAAATAATAACGGAAGGCATCCGCCACATCCCGGTAAGCCAACTGAAAACGCTTCCCGATAACCGCCGTATCCAAAGACAACCAGCTATCCATCGAGATCTGGCGATAATACGGGGAGAAAAAATTACAACTATCTGACAAGACACTCTCCGCCAACCGGACAGACGGATCTACCAACCCGCGTTGCCGGGGATCAAAAACATCCATATGGTGCTGTCTTCGCCCCGAACTATCCGTATAATCCCAAATACAGGTCGGCCCCACATAAAAAATGTCGACCTTCTTATCCCGTGGAGCCCGATTTCCCTCAAACCAACAGCTGCTATCGGAATAATCCAACCCTGCGCTCACAGGGTCCGAAGGACCCTTCCCGCAAGCGAAGACCAAAAAGAAGAAGCAAAGCGGATATATATACTTCGGGAGAACCTGAAACGGTTTCATACGTACACGCTGATTTAATGATTTTCCACATCCTGACTGTTCGCTGCGACAACCCGATACTCTTTCGGACGGCCCGGATACGACACATCCAACATAGCGGTTCCCCGGATAAAACAGGGAATCGTCCTTTTAAAATTAGCCGCCACGCTCCCGGTCACTTCAAAAATATCGTTTAAATATAGCGAAAATAGCGTAAATTTGTGAAAACCCTCAAAAGCGGAACGCTATGAAAATCGCATTGACCTGCATGTGTTCTTTATTGTTAACTTTTTGTGCCATGTCGCAAAATACCGAAATGAAACTGCCCGCTCCGCAGAAAACCGGCGGAATGCCGCTAATGGAAGCGCTTTCGAAACGGGCTACGAACCGTTCGCTCGATCCTGCCCGCTCGCTTTCCGACCAGCAACTGTCGAACCTGCTGTGGGCCGCATGGGGAATCAACCGCCCCGACGGACGGCGGACGGCCGCCTCGGCGATGAACCGCCAGGAGATCGACCTCTACCTCGTCGGCCGCAAAGCCGCCTACCTATACGATGCCAAAGAACATTCGCTCAAATTGGTCGCCGAGGGTGACCACCGCAGCGAGGTAAGTTCGCAGGACTTCGCCAAGAACGGCGACTGGATCGTCATCTTCGCCGCCGATTACGACAAAATGGGCGGCGGGAACGAAGCCATTGCCGGCATCGACGCGGGCCTGATCGCACAGAACATATACCTCTATGGAGCATCGGAAGGATTGGGCGTCGTCGTACATGCCTCGGTCGACCGCGATACGATCTCAAAAGTGCTGAAACTGCGTCCCGCCCAGCACATCATGATCGCCCAAACCGTGGGTATTCCAACCAGATAGCATTCGCCCAAACAACCGGACTATGCCACATCCGCCGTTTACGGGCGACTACGCCGCAATCCTGAAAAAATACTGGGGACACGACACGTTCCGACCGTTGCAGCTCGAGACAATCGAATCGGTCGCCGCGGGGCGTGACACGCTCGTGCTGATGCCCACCGGCGGCGGCAAGTCGCTCATCTACCAGGTACCGGCGCTTGCGTCCGAAGGAGTATGCATCGTTATCACGCCGCTCATTTCGCTGATGAAAGACCAGGTCGACCGGTTGCGCAGCCGCAGGATCCTGGCCGAGGCGATCCATGGAGGACGCGGGAGGCAGGAGATCGACCGCGTCCTCGACAACTGCATTTACGGCGACGTGAAGTTTCTCTATATCTCCCCCGAACGGGTCGACAGCGAACTGTTTCGGATGCGCTTCGCGAAGATGAAAGTTTCGCTGATCGCCGTGGACGAGGCGCACTGCATTTCGCAGTGGGGGTACGACTTCCGGCCCGCCTACCTGCAAATCGCGCGGCTGCGCGACCTGCAGCCCGAAGCGGCGATCCTCGCGCTGACTGCTTCGGCGACGCCTAAAGTGGCGGCCGACATCATGCAACACCTGCGCTTTCGCGAGCCGAACCTCAAACAGATGAGCTTTGCGCGGGCGAACCTCTCCTACGTGGTACGCCGCACCGAAGACAAGCGCGAACACCTGCTGCGTATCGTGAACAACGTACCGGGTAGCGGAATCGTTTATGTCCGCACGCGGGAAAAGACCGAGACCGTCGCCAAATTCCTGCAGGAAAACGGGATCGAAGCCGACAGCTACCACGGTGGCATGGGTTACCTGACCCGCAGCCTCAAACAGGAGAACTGGACCGGCGGCAAGACGCGGGTGATCGTTGCGACCAATGCATTCGGCATGGGCATCGACAAAGCGGACGTACGCTTCGTGATTCATTACGACATCTGCGACTCGCTCGAAGCCTATTACCAGGAGGCCGGGCGCGCCGGACGCGATGGACGCCCGGCCTATGCCGTTATGCTGCTGTCGGGCGACGATCCGTCACGCGTGGCCAACCGGCTGAGGCTCGAATTCCCACCCGTCGACACGATCCGCACCATTTACGAAGGGCTGTTCAACTATCTGCAGGTGGCCATCGGCGAAGGCAAACACCGCGCTTTCGCATTCAACATCCACGAATTCGCGGCACGGATGAAACTCTTCCCCCCCACCGTAGTCAACGCACTGAAAATCCTGCAGCAAAACGGTTACCTGATCCTTACCGACGAGACCGACAACCCGCCGCGCATCCGGTTTATCGTGCAGCGCGACGACCTTTACCGCATGCGAGTCACGCGGCGCGAACTCGACCATATCCTCACCGTGCTGCTGCGCCAGTACACCGGTCTGTTCAGCGACTTCGTCCCGATCGACGAGCAGGAGCTGGCACAGCTCTCCGGCTACACGGTAAACCACATACACGAACTGCTCAGGCAATTGTGGCAACTGCACGTAATCCGCTACATCCCCGGCAACCGCAGCCCGATGCTGATCCTTTCCGAAGAGCGGCTGCCCGGAGCCGACGTGCGCATCTCGCCCGAAAGCTACAAACGCCGCCAGGAAGTGGCGCAGGAACGGATCGACGCCGTATTCCGCTATGCAGAAAATGAGACCGAGTGCCGCAGCCTGGTGATACAAAACTACTTCGGAGAACAGACCGACCTCCCCTGCGGACGCTGCGACATTTGCCGCGAACGGCGCAAACACACGGAACCGCAAAACAGTGCGGCACGTCGCGACGAAATCCGCAGGCAAATCGCCGAACGGCTCGCGGCCGGCCCGCTCGACCTGAAAACGCTCGCCGGAGGCATCCGCTACGAAATAGACGCGTTGCTCGGCGAAGTGGAAGCCATGACCGCCGAAGGGAAAATAATCGAAGAGAAAAGCGGAAAACTGCGGATAAATCGGTAACTTTGGGGCGCAATGCCAAAATTCCAGGAGAGCATAACCAACGAGGAGGTCAACGGACTGCCGGTCGGCGCGTTCAGCGGCGAGATCGTCGTCGTCGACACCCCGGCGGCGTTCGAAGAGGCCTGCGCCTACCTGGCGACCCAGCCGCTGATCGGGTTCGACACCGAAACACGGCCCTCTTTTTCGAAAGGCGTTACCAACAAAGTCTCCCTGCTGCAGCTCTCCTCGGGCGAACGCGCATTCCTGTTCCGCCTCAACAAAATCGCCCTTGAAAAACCGCTGCTCCGGCTCATGGAATCACCGTCCGTGACCAAGATCGGCGCGGCGATCCGCGACGACCTGAAGGGTCTCCAAAAACTCCGCCATTTCACGCCGAAGGGCTTTATCGACCTGCAAAGCATCGTAGGACAATACGGCATCACCGACCTGAGCCTAAGAAAAATGGCAGCCATCACCCTGCAAATCAAAGTATCGAAAGCTCAGCGCCTGAGCAACTGGGAAGCGGCGAACCTCACTCCTGCCCAACAGCTTTACGCTGCCACGGACGCCTGGGTCAGCCGCGAGATCTATGTCCGGCTAATCCGGTAACCCGGTACCCCCTTACCATCCATAATCCTTCACCCGTGACCGATTCCGTTTCAACACTCCCGACACCCCAGACACCCTCAACGCCCACAGCACGGCTGATCCTCAAACGCGGCAAAGAAGAGTCGCTGATGCGTTTCCACCCATGGGTTTTCTCCGGTGCCATCTACCGGATGGAAGGTTCGCCCGCCGAGGGCGACCTCGTAGACGTGTACACGTCCGAAAGACAATTCATCGCACGGGGCCATTACCAGATCGGCTCAATCACGGTACGGGTACTTTCGTTCGTCGAAGAGGCGATCGACCAACGGTGGTGGAATGCCCGGATCAGAGCGGCATACCGCATGCGTAAGGCGCTGGGCCTGGCCGAAAACCCGCAAACGACCTGTTACCGGCTCGTACACGGCGAAGGGGATTCGCTGCCGGGGCTGGTCGTGGACATTTACGGCCGTACGGCGGTCATCCAATGCCACAGCGTAGGGATGTACCGCAGCCGCAAGGCGATCGGCGAAGCGCTCCGGGAAGTGTTCGGCGACCGGCTGACCGCACTTTTCGACAAGAGCGGCGGCACACTACCCTACAACGCGGGGCTCGGTGCACAAGACGGCTACCTGTGGGGGGAGCCGGCCAAGACAGAGAACCCGGTATTGGAGAATGGCTGCCTGTTCCGGGTAAACTGGGAGCAGGGACAAAAAACAGGCTTTTTCATCGACCAGCGCGAGAACCGCGAACTGGTCCGCCGCTATGCAAAAGGCAAGACAGTACTCAACACGTTCTGTTACACCGGGGGATTTTCGGTCTATGCCCTCTCCGGAGGAGCCGTGCAGGTCGATTCGGTAGACAGCTCGGAAAGGGCGGTACAACTGGCAGCGGAGAACGTCGCACTCAACTTCGGAGAACAGGCGCCGCACCGCGCGATCGCGCAAGACGCGTTCGAGTACCTGCGCGGCATGGACGGCCGTTACGACCTGATTATTCTCGACCCGCCCGCGTTCGCAAAACACCACAAGGTCCTCGGCAACGCGCTGCAAGGCTACAAGCGACTCAATACGCAAGCTTTCCGGCAGATTAAACCCGGCGGAATCCTCTTTACATTCAGCTGTTCGCAGGCCGTGAGCCGCGAACAGTTCCGCATGGCGGTCTTTTCTGCCGCCGCCATCGCCGGTCGCCGTGTCCGGATCCTGCACCAGCTCACGCAGCCGGCTGACCACCCGGTCAACATCTACCATCCCGAGGGCGAATACCTCAAAGGGCTCGTGCTGTATGTGGAATAGCAGACGGGAAAGCTGATCCGGACAAGCTGCGTTTCGATACGAGAGAGAGTACGCCTGATCTCTTATACGACAAGTTGCTTTGCACCCATTCCGTTCGCGGCATCGAGGATTCCGCAATAAAAGGATAAGGACGAAAGGAAACCTGGGTTTCCTTTCGTCCTTATCCTTTTCTGCTTCTGAGATTATGTATCAAGTGGCCCGGTTATCCCGGTAACTAATACCGACACGGTATCGATACAATATACCGCCAATAACCCCGGCACCAAGAAGATCCCGAAAGAATTACAACAACCCCTTCGCTTTTTTCTCCTTGATTTTTTCCAGCATATCGGCCGACATCGAAGCGAGATCCCATTTCGGAGCCCAGCCCCACTCCTCGCGCGCGCAGGTATCGTCCAGCGAGTTGGGCCAGCTGCGGGCAATGCTCTCTTTGACCGGATCCACGTTATAATCCATTGTAAAGCCCGGAACGAGCTTTTGACCTCGGCGCAGATGATCTCCGGGGTAAAGCTCATCGAAGCGATATTGAAGCTGTTGCGGTGCACCAGTTTCGACGGGTCGGCTTCCATCAGTTCGACACAGGCGCGCAGCGCATCGGGCATATACATCATATCCATGTAGACATCCGACGGTACCGGACAGGTAAATTTACCGCTCTTGACCGCCTCGTAGAAAATCTCGACGGCATAATCCGTAGTGCCGCCACCGGGCAGCGTCAGGCTCGAAATCAGCCCCGGGAAACGCACGCTGCGCGTGTCCACCCCGAAACGGGTGTGGTAATAGTCACCCAGCAATTCGCCGGTTACCTTGCAGACGCCATAGATCGTCGTCGGGCGCATCAGCGTGTCCTGGGGAGTCTTGTCTTTCGGCGTCGCCGGGCCGCACGCACC
>ERZ857951.427-NODE-427-length-55901-cov-9.792286_pt1 | contig 55901 bp, 65 predicted proteins | sample MGYA00519759_ERZ857951 | MGnify/ENA primary metagenome ERZ857951 (study PRJEB31778, sample SAMEA3449377) | human gut metagenome | biome: human gut; feature: human-associated habitat; material: faeces | place: United Kingdom | collected 2010/2012 ...
GTCATCGGGCATTATCTGAACATAAAACACTATCAATAAGTTGGAGTCATTACCTTAAATTTGACGGTTTTTGATATAAAATATAGAAAGAAGGAGGTTTTCTGAATACCTCCTTCACTGGCGCTCAGTTCGAGAATACGTTAACGCTGTACCGTTTACCGAGCACCTCGGCAGTGGTATCGACAATTTTCTGAATATCATCGGCAATCGCGGGTTTACTGAATGCGACGGTGTGCAGTTCACCAGCCTGTTCCGCCGTCGCACCATCATGAAAGCGGCTGGCATCGTAAAGCTGGACCCGGAGTGTCCGGGTATAATCGACATGGCCCATTATTCCTCTCCTGTTCAGTCAGGCGCTATACGCGTTAATAATCACTTTCTTCCGGTTGCGGCTGGGTGACAAACTGGTACTTCACCCCATTAGGGACGCCAACGGCTTTTGCTACAGATTCACACAGCAGCGACAGGTCATTCAGAGTCATCGGATATTCGATATCGACGGAATATAAGGCCCCGGCGTTCTCGGCCTCTTCGATATTTTTATACTGGGCACTGAAAATGGCTATGGTAGAGATTTCAAGGTTATGCATGAGTCAGTCCTTGTTAATAAAAAAGAAGCCACCGTAAGGTGGCTGAATAAAGGTTACTGGACCTGGCTGGCCTTTTTTTCCGCGTTCTTGTTGTAATCAACGCGGGCAATAACGACGGCAGCGGCCAGGAGTGCAGCGAGACCGCCGTAGAATACTGGTCGGGAGATATCGACGAACATATCGCTCAGGTTATCAACGCCGAGGAGAAATACGCAGATAATGACGATAAAGCGAACAGGTTTGCTGTAGAACAATTTCATCAGGAGCTATCCTTCTGGGGTGAAATGACACCAGCATTACACCATATCAGATGCCAATTTTTTTTCGGTAACGGGCCTATTTTGACAAGAAAAAAGACACATCAGGGAGGCAATGACGAGAGTATTTTCGAGGTGCCTATGGCCTGTCACTTCCTGAACTCAGGAAAAGAACGATGCTGTAGAACACAATCGAAATATAGAAAAGTAACTTTTCCACCGACGATATGTCCGGCGGCAAGTTATTCTTATGCAGGGCACAAATCAGTGAATTGGGTTCCGCGCGGGAAAGTCAAAAAAACTTGCATGTCGTTCCGGATGCCAGGCGACGTAGCACATAGATTTGGGCCTGTGTAAGCGGGGAGCTGGGACGTTTTGTGTCTGCCATAATGTTCCTTTTATAACGAGGGCTGTCCGGCTGACAGATTAGCGGACAGACCTGAAAATAACGTGCATATCCAGCACCTGGCTGAATCCCTGAGCGAGGCAAATGCCTTTACTCTTCCCCCTCCGACAACAACAAAAATGCGTTGAGCTTCCTCTTCGGCCTGTTCATCAGTCATGCTTTTCTCGCGGATGTGCGAAGTAAACAGGCTCCAGTTTGCAGCGATAAAATCACGTACTTGATGCATTTCCGAATTCTCAGCGTCAATAACCATTTTTAGTGTCCTGTGTCTTAAATAAGGTCCGCCCTGTTAATAGATCAGGGACGGACTGTTTAAGCGAGATAGCCAGCCTGTGCCGTGGTTATCCATTCACCAGAGTGATTTTTGTGGGGGATACTTTGATACTAAAAGCATTAAATTTCTTTTTAAGAGCGAGTTCAAACCACGCCACCGGGATAGAGACCGAACTATCATCGCCGCCCAATGCCTCCTCTGCCTCGTCATACCATTCATCATCAACAGACGGATTCATCCCACGGGCATAGACAACCGTATCACGGGAAACAGGGGTTCCATCCAGAGATGCATTGGTAATCAGATAGACGCCATGATCTTTTACCAGAAGGATCTGTGGAGTCAGGCGGGCCGGGTCAATGTGTTTGGATGATGGCCAGAAAATTCCCCCCGTCTGGTTCATTTCCACTTCTGTTTTGCCCTCTTCGTTGAGAGGAGTACCGCCGGGGTAATTTGACGGTTCAAAAAGCTGTTCAATGGTTGCATTGAACCGTTCCGCCGAGCGGAGTTCTTCGAGGAGCTTTTTTACCCCAGCAATTTCGAATGTTAATGTGGTCATAAACTTATTCTCCATCCGTAGTCAGCATCAGATATCGGGTGGCCAGTAGCAACTCTTTGACGTCAGCAGTTGAAACCTCCCCTTTGCCTTCTACCGCGTCCTGCAAACGCTGACGCGTCGCCTGAATCGTCTCTGACGACAGTGACGCCAGTTTGCTCAATACAGCGTTAGCTTTTTCCACAGCGGGATACAGGGACTCTGAGGTGGTATTGTCTACATCGTTATCGAAAAACAGGTCAGACTCCATATTAATATTGTCTTCGAGCCAGCTGGTAAGAATATCAAGTAAAGACATAACTTTATTAATCTGCATTTTTCTCGCCCTCGGTTGATGTAATTCAAATATAACAAACTGTCTCGTCTGGCTAATAACCCAGAATGAAAAAATAAGCGATTTATTAGATAGGACTGAATTAAATTTAAATGGAGTGCAGCCGGACTCAGTTTAAAAACACTCCGCGCTAAAGGCAGAAAAAAGCCTTCCGAAAGGGAAGGCTTATGCACTACATCAGGAAAAGAACTATCGCTGCTTCTGGAGCGCGATATACGCTGCGAAAACAGCTACCAACACCGTCATGAAGTAAACTAGATATGAACCAGATTGCCAGACATTAACGCCAAAAAACGAAATTAATTTTCCGTCCGGGATAACAGAAAAAATCAGGTTCCAGAATCCAACCAGAACGACCTGAGAGATAATCATTTTACCAAGCGATCCCAGTTCATGAGCCGCATACATTGCAGCCATGACAAATGTCAGAGCTACCACAAGCAGCGCAGACAAAGCCACAACCGAAATGCTCAGGCCGACGGATGTAAACAGAATGGCATCTTTAAAAGTCAGACCTGTAAAACCCCAGATCAGAATGGCTAAAATGAAAAACATAAGGATAAATTTCACTAGAATTGCGTCCCTCTTTCGGTGGCAGAGTGTCGGTCAGGATGCCTGTGGCGAGGCAACTACAGACAGAATTTAACACAAAAAATTTAATTACAAATCCGTTCACAGGCCTGTTTCAATGATTCTTTGGTATGGCTATGTGCGGCCTGATTTAACAATGCCCGGATGTGTAGTTCATCATGACCGTCAGCTACAAAGAGTTTGATTTTACTTTCAAGGCGGCTCATGGCTTCGTAGAGTTTTGCCTCTTTATTGTTCTTCATAAAGCGAAGAATGTAATCCGCAATAATATGCTCTGGTGGCGTTTTAATTTCACGGCAGCGATTGCTTGTCATGAGTTTTTCCTCAAGTTTGTGGCAAAATGGCACCATCTCATTTAAGCCACCCTTTTCCGGTTGTATAATTAATTTGACCTGCTTTACACAGCGCCAGCAAACGGCGATCAAGAATATGCGACGGTTGCGGATTGCTTTCCCCGGCTGCAATCCGGTGACACTCTGCTTTGATCTCTCCGGCAAATAATGTCGAGAACGGCGTAGGAACTGGGGTAAGAATTTCGTTGAGTGCCCTGTCCAGCGCCAGATACTTATCCATATTCATGTCCTTGCAGGTAATTGAATGGATGGGGTTTAAATTTATTATACTGAATCGAGTTACTAAACTAATATCCTTCAGGATGAAGAAAGGAATCATCCACCTTCAGTATGTATTCGACATATAGGACACGTCTCTAAAATTTTTCGCGTTTTCGCGATTTACACCGACAGGCCTACCAGTCACCACCTTCGATATGAAGTTGCGTCGCAGAAACAGCCACCATTTCCTGCATTGGCTGGTCATGCTTGTTATGACTACTCCCAAGCAGTAGGCTCACCTTGCCGTTAGCGGAATAAAACATAGCATCAGGAAAATGCTCTCTGACTTCCCCCAGCAATGTGTGCATCGACTGAGTCAGTCGGTAGAATCGACGTGCGGCAGTCGGCATTGCATCATCAAGGAGATCTCCGGCGTCGCCGTCCCCGCTGTTTATGAAACTCAGTACCTTATCTTCGTCCATTCGAACCTCTTTTTCAGTCATGTCATATATATCCATTGAGATATCTGTCAGCCTGAGCAACGACATCAGGCTGACCTTCGCTCACCCGGTAATAACGATGGCCTGTTCCAATTGTGGCTGGCGATCCCCCCGCAGCGCTACCGACTCCTGGAGGCGTGCGGAAGGCATCGTCATTGCCTTAAACCCCTCATCCCGCGAACGCACCAGCATCCCCCACGAATGGGTTTCACAGACATCGTTCTCGAAATTGGGTTCGGTCGACAGCAGTGATTCCATCTTCGGTTCGATGTGTACCGGCGCAATGTTTTTATAAACAGGGTGAACACGACACTGTTCAGACGCTTGTGCTCGGTAGCTCCCTTGCGCCAGCAGCACGTCATGGGAAACCAGGTCATAATCTGTATCTTCGACAAAAGTCTTCAGGGTGTGCGTTATTTTGCCGAATCCTTCGATATTCCAGACGGACACCATCGTAAACTCTTCAAACGCACGGGGACTTTTGACCAAAAATCCATTCAGCGCCCTACGCCCCTTCAGCATCCCCACCAGGTATTGCTTGTTGGGATAAGGGCGCATCGCAACAAGGTCATTACCAGTCAGGCGTAGCGACAGTTCCGGGACGCTTACGGAATCCAGCGTGCAAAGATTTCCCATCGGATGCAGGATTTTTGGTACAAGGTGCAAAAACATCGGTATTCTCCTCGTTTATTAAGCCTTCAATTATTGTGCCGTCGCCTGATGTATTTCGAACCAGAAGACAACCGGCTTTTCCGTGACTTCAATTAACCCAAATCGCTCTGCGGTTCTGAAGTTGACGCTGTATGCCCTGGCGCGTTCTACCTGGCGGCTTATTTCTTTCCTCATGCCTTCAACACTTAATGCACCTTTAAAGAGATTGCAGGGGGCGCAAGCCGGAAAAAGATTTTCGATTGCATGCAGTTCAGGGTGCATGACCTTACCGGTACTTCGAGCCCGGTGTGTCACTCGACTTCCAGCGGGGGCTCTGACCATTTCAAAATCCCGCCTCACCGGTTCAACATGATCGGCATGCCAGCCTTTTTCCGGCAAAGGACAGCCGCAGTAGGCACACCGACCGCCAAATTTCAAACGCAGTTCGGCTCGTTGCTCTTTGGATATTTTATTTTTTGGTTTTGAAAATCGCCCATCATCAGATTCAACCTTCGGGAGGAGTTCTGAAAAATTGGGTAATTCGATTACTGCGCCTTTGTTATTTAGAACTTTCACCGGACCTCCCAACCATATTAAGACGATTTTTTATTTATTTTCCTGAATTAGTTTTCGAATTTTAATCAGGTGTGGTCGGCTTAATTTGCATAGCTGTTCGGTCGCGGCATCCAGAGTGGGAAATACATGGGCCTCATTAATATCCAGTGTCCAGTATTTCGCTTTACCTTCTCCCAGATCAGATTCAAAGTAATTCCGCTTTACCCCAATCTGCTTTGGTCTTCCATTAATTCTGACGATTTCATGCCGCTCGTCGAAGATAAAACCCTCTCCGACCAACGTCAGGAGGACAAAAGGGCCCTCGGCCTTTTGCGTACCCAGCGAACTCATCTCATTATTCATACGACCTCCCCGGTAATACGCTTAAAGTTGACGACCCAGACCCACGGGTTGGCCTGCCAACTGTCCTCGCCGTACGTGTTTTTCCAGAGGCTGCGGAAGCCAAGAAAGTGCTTATCGCCAAGAACACAACATTCTGTTGGTGCGCCTTCAGCTTTGGCATCTTCCTCGCTGATGGTATTTAACCGCTCTACCCGCAAATCGGTAATTTCCAGTGCAATACGGCTGGCCCAGCGAGGCATATGGATTGAAGGTGTCCACGCACCTTCGAACTTCATATTTTCGGTACGAGGCTTCCAGTCGGCCTCATCAGGGATCGACCACAGCCCATAATCCCCCGACCGCTGTTCGCAGCTCGCCCGGTAAATGCGGGCTGCTTCAGTCCTGTCCATCACGATGTTGTCATTCCAGTCCACCGCGCACGCATCTTCATTCCCGAGCAATGAAAACGCCTCACGGACCGTAATGCGGTCGCCAACTACGCCGTACGGACAAGGCCGAAGCGCCGAGTATGGCTGGGTCCCTGTTGGAAGCCACCAGTCATGCGTGTGCCCGCGATGTCGCGGTGTTTGCGCAGGCCTTATAGACCATTCATCCGAACTATATTGAGGCTTTATAATCCGCCGCGTCTGTGTTTTCTGATCTGCCAGAATTGCCCGGACCATTTCATCATTAAAAAGCATTCCATGTGTCTTCACTGTGCTGTCTCCTTTCACACATGGTTCACACATTGAGAGGCCTATCCCTCTTTATCAGCCAGGCATACCGAAACTGTCGGTAGTTTTACGGGAACGGGCAACTGCCCCCCTACCTGATAAAGTGGTGTTCTCCCCCAAAATTAATCGTATTCCCCATCCACTACCGGCTCAGTCGTAATTTCATATTTCACTCCGCCGGGTACATCCAACGCTTTAGCGACGGACTCACACAGCAATGACAAATCATTCAGGGTCATTGGGTATTCAACTTCCAGGCTGTGCAGTGCATTGGCGCTGGCAGCAGCAGCCTTGTCAGCATGACAGGCATTAAAAACGAAAACGGTGGTTTTTTCTTGAATAGGCATAGTGCAATCCTCTGAATAATTAGCCCTGTGATCAGGGCGGTTTTTGATTAAATTTAAATGTTCGTTTTCAATAATTAGTGAATCTGTTAATCGGGTTGTGACTTATCATTTTCTCCAACCGAAGTGCTGTCGAGAAATGACCATTCTTGTTTGGGGCTTTTATATAATGCACTAGCCTCAGTACTCATCCACGACTCACAGGCTTTATAAGTCATGCCTTCCTCTCTAACGCGGTCCTTAAAATACGCCCAGGCTTGCAGATCAAGCGGCTGATACTCTTTCAGCGACTGGTCAAGCCTTTCCTTCCAGATTTTCTTCCGATGAGTAAAATGAGGAAAAGCCAGGAATGCATAACTACCTGCAACAAAAAAAAAGAACAGGAGTCCGCCCCATAGAGAATGTTTGAAAAACACCAGTCCTGGGAAAATCCATGCCACAATGGCAACAAATAAAAGAAGGTGCTCCTTCCCAGTAGGTTTATTAAAATGCCAGGAAATTGCAATACACTTTAATTTACTAAAGTGATTTTGTTTCTCCTTAATATCGGTCATATATCAGTCCTTACTTATAAAAAAATGGTTATTATTAGTCTGATGTAAAAGTTACTTTTCAAAACAGTCCCTTTAACGAATTCCGCACCTGCGCTCATTACAACACACACCATTCGGCGCTTTTTCCGTTAACGGGGCTATTTTCACGTTTTTTGCACGTATGTCTGATTTTGCTGGTGGGCTCACGCCAGCAGGCGGACCATACGTTTCAACAGAGGCCTTAACAACGCCGCCGTCCTCTCCCGGCATTCATCCACATGCCGGAACCCCGTCTTTTTCGAAGACTGGGGGCCGGATAACATCCGCAGCTCCCAGATGACTTCCCGTAAGGTTCCTTCGCGCTCCGGCGAAATACACCCGGCTAATGTCTCCAGAAAGCGTTTTCTTACGGCCCGGTAATACAGACGTTCTTCCGGTTGCTGTGACGAAATCCGCAGGTTACAGAGGGTCAGGACAGCGTCAAGAGTCCTTGCCTTCAGTTCGTCTCCCGTCCGGGCCAGATGTAGCTGTTGTTCTGTCTCCAGTTGCGTCGTTATCCACCCCCCCAGAGGGGTTTTGTTGTAGGTGTGCAGTGCCACACAGGCCGCAACACAGCACCAGAAGCGCAGTTTCTGCCGCTGCCCCCGCAGTTTGCGGGCTACGAGCAAGCGATAATCGCTGTCGGTCAGGATCTTGAAACGGCGGCTGGCGAGCAGAGACGGCAGCGGCGTCTGGTCGTTAATGCCAAGACGTGAATAGGCCTGCCCGCGTTGAGCGAGTCGATGGTACACCGCACCTTTCCCCCGCGAAATTCGGACGGCGCCGTATCTAAGCAGGTACTGTGCCGCCGCCACAGGGGTAAACTCACCGTCAGACACACGCTGGCGTAATCCGTCATATTCATGCCAGATAATCCAGGATGCCGTGTCTTCATCGACCGTCAGCTCATCCTCTTCTTCGAATGCAACGATGTTCAGGCCTTCCCCGCTACTCATCAGACTGCGGGAAGCTCGCTCATCCTCCCGACCGTCAAAATAGGCTATTTCGGATGACGGATCGGACAGCCCGTCAAATGACGTCCCGATACGGCCTTCCGGCAACTTCATCCAGCGTGGTGCTGGCATCGGCGTGCGGGGTACTGGTTGCATAGCTGGCTCATCGTCGAGAAGATCCAGTGCCCCCCCTTCCCACACCTGGCGGTAAAGTTCAATGGCACGAAATGGGCGCGGGTTAAAGCAATGCAGTGACCAGAGAAAGTCGATATGCAGCACGTTAGCCTCCTGCACCAGTCGAAACTGCGGCTCCGACATGCGGCGGTTATGCGCGGTATCTTCGATCTCGCCTGAAAGTAACTTTTCATGCACCGCTGCGGCCCGCTGAGCCTCCACGTAATCGAGGCTGCAACAGATATGGAACAGTCTTTCGGTCAGGGACGACGAGAACACATTGGGCTGAAGACGCACATACCCGCCCTCAAACACTTTGCGTCCGATATAATCCCGAAGGCTCCAGTCGTACTGAATTTTGGTCAGGAAACGCTGAAGGCGGTTGAGACCAGCCTGGTAGCCGTACTTCTCAGGGTCAGTGCGGAGTAAGGTTTCCATCGAGTGATCAATGCCGACGGCGCAGCATAGCGAGCATCCATAGCGAGCGCCGCAGGCAGAAGACCGGACAGTGGATTTCTCCGGCGTCCAGATACATTCCCCGGTCGCGTCTTTGTAAAGCGTGGCGAGGCTGAAGTTGTCCGGCAAAAAGCTTGGCAGCGGAAATCGCGCCAGAGAACCACAGGCCATCAGAAATGACCAGATATCCTGTGCCCGCCACTCTTTCACCGGGTACAGTTCGCCGCCGTGCTCCGTGAGCGAGACGCTGTCCGCCTGCCCGCCCATTCTTAGGATGTTGTCTGCCCGACGGGCGCTCTCATCATCGCGGGAACCCAGCATCAGGCACACTTTGTTGCGGACAGAAGCAGGTGCATTTTTCAGATAACGGGCTTTGGCCTGGCGCAGTGGAGAACGCTTTAGATCTGTAGCGCATTGACGCGTAGAAGAATTTGTCCAGGTTGGAAGTCCACGCCCGGTCAGAATGCGTCCGACCCAGCTCTGGGTCATGGACGGGCGGGCCACAAGGACGGTCAAAGGCAGTTCTTGTTCGGCAATAAAGGCTCTGAGCTGGCTGAGAACCTGCGTGGCCTGATGATGCATCTCAGGGTTTTCAATCAGGGTGTCAGACATCTGAATGAAGTGGTGCTGGCTGACGTTCGACCCGTTTCGTACTGCACGGATCAAGGCCATAAGGAACAAGTGCAGTAGCGAGTGAGAGTCTTTCCCGCCGCTGTAGCCGACGCACATGGTCCAGCCTTCGGTAATCGCATGATAAATGGCACTGGTTGCCGTCGTCACGCGCGAAGCGAGACTGACCGGCTCACCGGCATCAGTATAATTCAGATCCGCATCGGTCTTCAGTGTCTGCCAGACATCGCCCCATTTATCCTGCGTCAGAATGGCAGCGTTAGCCGCCTCAGAAAATTGAATTTCTGAGGGTAATTCAAGGAATGTTTCTTTCATTTCGATATACATATTATTTCCTGAATTTGGCTTTCGCTGTATTGTCGCGATATTTATTAAATCCATTTAATATCTTCAGCGCAATATGTGAAGCTAAAAATAGTTAAATTGAAATCATGCCAATTTAATTAAATAACACTGAACAAATAAAATTACGCGGCAATAAATATATTATGTTCTCCACGCTCTCACGAATACTGCTGGGTAATTAAAACCGTCGCATTTGATTCCAGCTCTGCCAACGGAATTAGGGGCGTATTGAGCATCATGTCATCGCCGCAATGACGGGGTACAGCCGTCAGATGAAATGATTCTTTCATGACCCGGATGGAAGTTGTTTCCGTGCGGCAGGAGGGCATTACGTCCCGGAGCATCGTTTCCTGTCCGCTGCTGTCACTTTCAATAAACGCAGCCTGCGACATGAGAACCTCAATGTCCTCTTCCAATGTTTCGGACCAGTGGCAGTCATAGAAGAAAAACTCGGCGGCGTACAAATCATTTTCTTTCACGTATGCCGCCAGTTCACGGATACGCTTAGCCAGCGACGTATCAATGGAAAAGAAGACGCTTTGCGGGACATCACTCGCAAATTCATTGATGCAGCTAGCGGACAAAATCAGGATTTTATTGGTCATTTTCAGCTCTCCATGCCACCGGCTGTTCCGGTGGCAATCAGGGATTATCAGGCAGTCACGGGGCACAATTCGTCAAGTGAAGGCAGTAATTTGCTCAGGCTTTCGTACACGACGGGCATCAATTCAGTGACGCTGTGAAGCGCCATGCTGGTATTGTCTTCTTCGCTGAGAATGATAACTCCATCCTCACCAGGATTGTCGGGCGTGCTCTCGTCAGAGGCCAGGCGGTGGCGTGCAACGTCATAAGCCGATTCTGATTTTTTGCAGCTCATCAGATAGCATTGAGTGTATGTGTATTCGTGGTTGTACTGGTTCACTTTCACCAACGCATACTGAACACCGGCATCATGAGCTTCGTTCATCAGGCGAGAAAAATTAAAGCCTTCTTCGTAGTGGTGTGTATCTTTAGTCACCACAATAGTCGCACCGCCGAACTCGTTTTCGCGTGGTCGGTCGCAGACGAAAGCGGCATTGATTGTGACCATCTCAGGCAGGTTAAACACCGACAACACGGCAGTTGTTACCGCGATAGCGTGGTCGAGGTTAATGCTTTCATCATGGCAGATTGCCAGGCCTTTACCGGTGATTTCCGCTTTGAGTTCCAGCTCGTAATTGTCTTCTGGTGACTCCGACTGACCAAAAGTCGGCTCAAACGGATCGCACTCCGGGTGGTTCTGAATAATACCCAGGACAAGCAATTCAGTGAGGGAACACTCTGAAACCGGTTTAGACAGCAAGTGTTCACCTTCCGCCACATCCGTGTCTGTAACATACGCAATCGCGTCCAGTGCCATCTGTGCCTGTTCCTGTGAACAGAGAATTGTGAAGGATGCCTGAGTGTAATTGTTCGCCATTGCATAACTCCTTATTTAATTAAATGTGATTGCTGTCTGTGAATAGATAATATCAAAACAGATACCTGCACCTAATAACCAATAATGAAATATGTTCGAAATTTTTATAGAGCAGACAGCGCCATATTTAATAATCCAACTTTTATTCTGGATACGGTGTAAAATAAATATACGGGAAAACAAAAAACCGCCACAAGGGCGGAATTTATTAGACGGGAAAGATTTGGTTATACGGTATGTGTCAGGGAGGAAGCAATGAGCCTGTCTGGTAACAGTGATTGTAGGGACGCAGACGAAATAACAAGCACCTGATCCAAGTGCGCTATACCTTCGTCGATATGTTGCTGGAATGCCGCTTCAGCTTCACCGCAGGAGTCCGCTTCGACCAGCATCACCTCTTCCTCATCATCAAACATCATGCGGCCTGAGATAATATACAGTCGGCTTAAGTCCGGGGTATTTACAGCGATGCCCTGTTCGTTAATCATCATTTTTCTCCGCCTTCAATTTTTAAATTTGTCAGTTCTGCTACGTGTAAAAAACAGCATCAGCCCTGTAAACCCGGACAGGTATCAACGTAGCTCATTGGTTTGCCGATCGCGGCGCTCAGGCGAAGGATTTCGCCGATGGAGACGTACCGAAGCATTTCCGAACGCCCGTGTTTCTGGTATTCATCCACCGACATAGTGCGCCAGTCCTTGTGCGGTGCGGTTTTGCACAACTGCCAGTTGTCGGCAGTGGTCGGGCGACGCAGGACATATACACCCAGCGAAGGCGTGAGGCCACTGCCGAATGCCTGCTCCACCACAATACGTACTTCAGAGCCGTCGGGGCGTTTCAGTGTCTGAGTAATTTTAGTAATGAGCTGTTCGGATTCCATACTATTAACCTCGACCGTCAGTTGGGTTGCTGTAGGGATATTTTACCAAAGTCGGCTCTCTGGCTAATAAGTAAGAAGTGATTTTTTTCATTCATTGAAGTTTCTTTCATATGGAATGAATATTAATTATTTAAACTGACTCGGCCTATTTTAATTATTATTAATCAGGGTATTTAATGTGCAAATTGGCAGGGCGCTGAATTACCGGGCATCCATTGCCCGGACAGTTTATTAAAAAAAACTGATAATGCCCCGCCGGAGAATTACGCCAATTCCTGTGAAGGCATGGTCTGGCTGAAAAGTTACTTTTCCCGGTTGCCCTGCCTTGATCCCGTATCGTTTATACCGGTCTGCTCTTACATCCTACCTGGGCAGCAGCTGGCTACGGTGATCGGGTATTAAAATAGAACCGGTCTGTTTTACCGCAGATTCAACGCCCCGCACCTAAATAGCTGCGCCTAATACCGCTACACTTTTGCCTGACCATGTTTTCCTCCGGGGAATGGGCTGGCGGTTTCCATAAAATGGCGGACCTTTTTCAGTAACTGCCACATTGAGCGGCACTGATGATTACGGGTTATCGTGTCATGAAGTGCCTGCCATAGCCGTTCCACATGATTCACCCACGGCGAGTAAACCGGCTGGTAAATTACCCTGAACTTGGGATTTGCTTTCAACCAGCGCTGTGTTTCGCGGCTTTTATGGATAATGTAGTTATCAACGATCAGCGTGATTGTTTTCGCCCGCCGGTAAGTGGCTTTCAGGTGCTTCAGCAGAGCGATAAACAGCGCTGAACTTTTGCTGTTGCCGCCCACGTAGCTGACTTTACCCGTGCCACTGTGCAGTGCGCCGGCCAGATAGTATTTTTCGTTCTGCCCCGGCGTCACTACCCGTTTCTGCTGTCCGCGCAACTGCCAGTCCGCACCGATTTTAGGATTAAGGTGGATATCCACTTCATCTTCATAAAATACCGGATGCTCTGCGCTGCATTCATCCAGCGCTTTGTGGATTACCGCCATCTTTTCATCTTTATGTGGGTCACGGATACGCAGAGTTGGCGCGGCCCTGCGCCATACAAGCCCCGCAGATGGCAACCAGCGGCGAACGGTTCCTGCATGTAACTGGCAACCGGTTATCTCATTGATTTTTATTGCCAGTAATTCGGTGCTCCAGCGTGAACGTTGATAACCAAAATCGCCGGGAGAATGCTTTATCAGCTCACGTAACAGGGTGCAGATATGTTCAAAAGGCCAGCGTCGGGAGCGCCCTGCGGGTAAGGATTTCAGGCCTTCAATACCTGAGTGCGTAAACCAGTTAATCCAGCGACCAACGGATGAACGGGCACAACAGAGAGTTCTGGCAACATCGCTGACCCGTTCACCCCGATGAAGCATCAGCATGGCCGTGAGTCTGCGGGCATGATTTTTATCACGCGTTTTATGAATAGCTTTCTGCATCAGGCGTCGTTCGCCACGGGGTATTGGTACTATGATCGGCATCGCTCAGTCCGGTTGGTGATTTTGGTTGGTTTGGCGATTGATCAGATCGCACAATCCGGGCTGAGTTCCCTTTCAGTGATCTACTATTCCGCGCAGCTATTTAGCGTAAAATCGCCTTTCCCGGATGCCCTCCTTAGTCGTCCGGCACGATGGCGCTACTCCCAGCGATAAGGGGTAAAATAGTCCTCGTTAACAGCAAGAAATTCGGTCAGGGAATGCATCGCCTTCGTGTCATATGCCGTCACAATAAAACGGTATCCGTCCACCGTTTCGATGTAGCTGATCCCCCGTGGCGTGCAACTGGATTTCACAACTTCCGCCGTCATCATAAACTGCCCTTGCGGGAATTCCGGTGACAGGTAGATAAAGCCAGTGGTGGCTGATGACGGGTTGGCATTCATCAGCACGCCGTTAAATTGCTTTCCGTGCCACGCCGGAATCAACGCGCTCCCCGCTGTCGCCTGAGTCATCAACTGGCGGATCAGGGTTTCCTCTTTATCTGAGCTGTAGGCGCGAACATCATTTTCAGCCCCGGAGCGTGAGTAGACGCCGACATGAGCAAGACGTCGGTACTCGTTACGCATATAGGCATGACAGGATGCACCGGCTCGCCCCTGAAGAGTGACGCCAAAGTCTTCACATAACATCAGTACCTGGCGCAGGTTTTTGTCATAGACCGTGGCAGAGAGCGCCAGGTTATAGCTGATGAATGTCAGCTCAAAAACCCGGGTATGTGCGTCACTAAGGTGTGCCTCCATGCGGATCACTGGTTTCTCCGTCATTGGAAACGGCGTACCGGCCAAGCAGTACGAGGTAACATCGCTAAAACACTCGTCGATCACACTGGCAATGACCGTATCGGCGTCAATGACAGCCGGAGCTGGAACATAAATCTGAAACTGTCCTTCAGTGCCCGGTTGGATCAGGACGGGGTATAGACGCGGGGAATTGAGTTGTTCGCAGTCGGCATTGATCAGTTCTGTCCAACCGGGTTTTCCGGTGGGAGCATCAAGGCGAAGACCCAGGTTATCGCAGAAGTCGACGATCTGGCGGGAGTGCTCCACCATCACTGCCCCGGAGAGTGTCAGACCGTGCGTAACCATCTGCATCTCACTCGTCCGGGTCTGGGAGTTCTGGGACCAGGGCTGTAATGAAAGCGTCGTCCGACTTAAGGAGGGAATGATGGTTTCATTCAGAGGTTCAATAAGCTGGCAATGCGCATACAGCCGGGTGGCGAGGAAGTCAAATATGAAGCTTGCCTGTTGTTTTGTGCTGGCCTGAATATAAAACATCGCATCCATGCCTGAATCCCGGGATGAAATACCGAAAAGTTTCATTTTTTACCTTAATGGATGAGCGATTTATAATCATGCGCCGACAGGTGGACGTTATGTACGCCATCGTTCCACTCAAAGAATAGCCGATATTTTGAATTAACTCGAATGGAAGAATACCGGTTTGCGGTCATTCTTAAGCGTTCGTACCGCAAACTACCAGATAACAATTCGCGTTCGTTTTTAACATTATTTAACGTTTCCAATCTGCATGAAATCGCATTAATCAGTTCAGCAGGAATGCCTGCCGTGGATTTTCCATTACGGAAAAACTTTTCCAATCGCCTGTCTTTAAATGAATGGATCATATTTTCCTCCGTAACGAAATGAGTTTAAATAAATAAGAATTAAAAAAGCCTGAATCTAATTTATTACATCCCGAGGATTCTGGCTGCGACCGTCAGTTGTTTATCACTTAATGGAAATTTGCGTGATAACGTCGACTTCAGGCTGTTCAAAAAACTGTTCTCGCCGTCTTGCTGCGTGATGGCGTCCACCAGTTCTTGGTGGTTCTGACACCAGAGGTTGAACGCGGAAGTCTTTGATTGAACAGCACGTTGACGCTCTGCTGCCTGAGCGGCTGAGATCTTGCGAGCAGCTTCTGGGTATATGCGATACAGTGCAGTCAGGGTGTAACAGGTACGGGTAGTGACCAGGCTATAGCCAGTGGCATTACAGGCAATACAGCGGCTCTTATAAAAGTGATTGCGTTCGCCACGTCCATTGCATTTATTGCAAGTAACACGGTAAATATATTCCCCGGTGCCTTTTACTGAATCAATACACTTAATCTTAGCGTTATCGATTGCCATTCCGCTACGGTCAAAGTATTTATCCATTTTTGATTCCTCAGGTTTGGTCTGAAGTAATAATGACAGATTGGCCTCGCTGGCTAATAACCTGAACGAACGTTTTTTGAAAATAAATCAGGAAGGATGATTGAGATGATTTATATATGCAGGATTCAATTTTAATGGAGGGTATTTTCAGAATTATCTGTTTACAAAAAACGAAACAAATCCTAATGAGGCATTTATTGCATCACAATAAAAGTGATTGCTTTTCACTCATTTGAGTAGCGATGCTTAAGTATTTATCCGTTTTAAGGTATAACAGCAGCGTGATACGGCTCAGGGAATGCCTGTCCGTCACCTTAATGATGCTTTACTTCCGGTTGCCGAAACAGTCCATATGGCTGACATGTATAACACGCACGGTCTAACGCAGTTCCGGGGGGTGGCACAGCGGCGTGATGCCGCTTTAATCTGGAAAACGCAGGCATCTACTGGTGCCTCAGGATCGCGGCACTCGCAAGCTGAAACACCAGAGCCTGTTCGTCTTCCGGCTGTATCGCTCGTCCCCGTCTACAAAACCCGTCTCATCCGCAGGTATCGCTGGCGCACTCCCAGACGGTTAGAGGCTTTCGGGAACTGCCTGGGTCAAAGAACACCGGCGTTCAGGTAGCTGTTGAAATGGACATCTACACGTTTTTGTTCAAGTGATTCAGTTGTGGTGAGGGCATAACGGGTAATGCCCTCCCGTGAAGCCCTGAGAAAAGTTACTTTTCCAGGATTAATGCAGTCTTGCTTTTAATATAAATTCAGGGGATATTTTTTTAAAAAAATACCTGTCGTCAACTTATTAGAAAAGTAAGTCAAAATGCTAGAGTGTTCTCATTCAAAAAGAGGAGAACTAACCATGCCAAAATATTTGTTACCTGCCGAGCTTGCGGAAATTGTTTGTGGATTACTGGTGCAACCAGCATTATTGAATGAATTAAAAACACCAGCCACGCATAAAGCATTTATGCAGGACATCGGCGAGCTGGTGGCGAAACATTGCGGCGGTCAAATTGACGGCGTGATCATGCCTGAGGTACGCGATGAAGACAGCCAGGCCGATTACCTGACATCTCCAGATGAAACCCCTTATATTGTTGTCTCTCCTGGCCAGGACATGCACTCCCTCACAGATAACGTCTGGCGTCATCATGCCCGGGATGGCTGGCTTGACCATATCAAAGGCAGTGTCGAAGAAAGCCCTGATGAACTGCCGACCCACAAAGAGTGCGCTGTACGCCGCTACACCCTCCAGCGTCTGCTCCTTCAGGAAGAAACCAGCCATGCTAATCTGCCAGTACAGGTGGTACGGATGTGTGAGTACAGCACCGACGATGTTGAGCAGACCGATTCTTCAGCAGAGTTTAACGTCACAATGGCGCTCGGTGGTCATGCCATGCTGGCAGTAAAAGATACAGATTCCCGTCTGGTGATGGCCCTGACACTCTTGATTGAAAATGGAGTTCCCTCTGTCCACGTTAATGCGGGTGACACTGATCCTTCAGTTCTGCACATCCGGGCAGCTCACGGTGGTCTGGTTCTTTCAACCGACTCCCTTAATCATGATTTCAGTATTTCGCCCTCTGACCAGTATACCTACGGACGCCCTGGATTATTATTGAAAGCCGCCTACTGATTTATTAATTCAAAATCCGTCATTATTATTTACCCCCATTTTTCGCCCCTAACTTATGGGGCGAGTATATTTTAAAAAACTTTCTTTCAGGTTATTAGCCAGCAAACTAGAACTGGTAGAATTAATTCATCAGAGAAAAGGGGACTATCATGGCTAAATTAATTTCGACGCGTGAACTGGCAACAATTATTACTGCATTGCTGGTAAAACCAGAATTACTGGGCGAGCTGGATTCCCCAGAAAAACATCGCGCCCTGATGGAAGATCTGGGGCGTGTTGTGGCAGAGCATTGTGGCGGTAATGTCACTGAAATCGCACTACCGGAGACCGATGGTACGGCTGCTGAAGGCGCGTTGCAGAATGGCCAGCCCGTCCGCTATCTGGAAACCAAAGAAAGCTCTCCGTATCTCATCGTACACCCTGACGCCTCACTGCCGTCGGTGACGCAAAACGTCTGGATGCACGCTGATCATGATGGCTGGGAAGAGCATTTCAACGGAGAGACCGATGCCCTGACTCCAGAGATGAGCGAGCAGTTCCGCCAGCAGGTTTATGCACTGCTGACGCCGGAATCCCATACTACCTCTTCAGAAATGAGACTGACTTTGCAGGACTGGCAACTGGGTGAAGCCGAGATCCCAGAAGAAGACTGTCAGCCCTACCAGGTGAAGGTGTTAGCAGAAAATAAAAACGTTCAGTGCGAAGTGACGAATGAAACCGGCACCACGTGTTTCGGCCTCATTTTGGAGATCGACCGTGGTGTACCGACGCTGCACATTGATACGGGCAGTGATTCACTGCTGCACATTCACGCGGCACATGACGGCCTGGTTCTGACACCGGATGCACCGAGCCACGGATTTGAAGATGCTCCTGTAGATCGCTTTTCTTATAACAGCCCGTCCCTGTTGGTGCCTGGGGTGTAACCAGGCAAACTGCCCAGCGGTATTTTGGCCCCGGGTAAAATTATTCAGAACAGGAGTCAGGCAGATGGGCGATGTTGCCACACTACCACCGAAAATTAACGATGGCGTACTTCGACGCTGGAATGCTCTCGGTAAAGCGGATAAAGAGGCGCTGGCCGACTATGGCGTTAGCGTGAAGGAGGAGTGAATTGCGCGAATTACTTGGAATGGCAGGTGCAGAACATCAAGCCTCCGTAATGTATCAAACGTTCGGACACCTCGACGCGAAGCTAGGCGAAAAGCATAAAGGTCACTTCGTTTTTATCAACGGCCAGCACGGCGATCTGTGCGTTGTGCATAGTGAATTTTCATCCTTTGACGAAGGTCCAGGCTATTTCAGTGACCGTGCCGACTTCATCTGGGAATTAGTTAAAAACGACGGCCCATGCTCTAAGGTCGGGATTTACCGATTTGACGGCGAATACGCGCTTCCTAAGCGCCGGAATGGGAGAAGATTTTCAGGAAGCGTAACGTGCCTGCAAGCATTCTAATTCCGTGCTGCATGAGCGCCGACAGGTCTTCCGTACAACGGGAGGCGGCACAGTTCGCGTGCAACCATCCCCACACAATAACTCGACTGAGTACATAATAATGACGAACGCTAACGCAAATGACGGGAAGACCAGCCCGGTATTACCCACTCTCGAACAGGTCTATGCTCTGCTCAAGGCCAACTATAAACCCGCACGATTTGCTGATCGGGATGGGGAAATCTGGGGGCATGAGTATTCATGGAACTTGGCAAGATCCAGTTTGCAAGACCTGGAGAAATACGGGAAATCATATGTATCCAAGCATTCCGACCGGATGGGCGATGGATTCAGTTTTGGTCCTGACCTGGTCATTATTCGCTGACATACGCACGGAAGTGAGTAAGATGGCTGGCTGCGCCGGAGAACTAGAGTAATGAAGGGTAAAAATATCGTGGCTCGTGTCGTGCGGGAAGCGGCCTATAAGTGGGAAACTCGCCACCAATTGCAGCAGGCGTACAATTCAGCGAGTGACGTGGGAAAAGTTCCCAGACATTCCGGTTCCGCATCTGATTTACGCCAGACGCTGTCATTTTTAATTCTTTGTAGGGCATGACGATGAAAAACACAGTAATACCGACGGTGACTGAAAACGAGATGGGAGAGGTGATCACCCGCCACTCGGCTTACGGACTGGTATCAGTAAGCCGCACGTCCACGACGGGACAGCGCCTTTATGCCTCCGACCTCAGTCATAAAGAGGTAGTCACGATGACCTTCAGTGAATCAGAGCAGATTGAACGCGACGGTGTAATCCGTCATCGACTGGCGGAAGGCCGACGCCGCTCACCGCTCCTGCAAGTCAGTCTGTCTCCGGCGCAGTGGGCCACGATGATCACATCGTTCGGAATGAGTGACGGCGTGCCGTGTACCATTAACAGCCTGATTCGCGGCGATTATGAGCGGCAGCCGGAGATTGGCTATATCGAGTCGACACGCGAACGATACGAACGGCAGATCCGGCAAGCCGCTGAGCGTGAAATGGCGAAATTGCATAAAAAGCTGGAAGTGCTGCGTTTGCTGGCGGTAAAAGGCAAGGCTGGAAAGCGTGAGCTTGACGAAGCCTATCAGTCGCTGTTAAGCGTAATCAATAACTTGCCGGTCAATCTGGCCTTCACCAACCAACTCATTCAGGAATCCATGGTGAATATCGTCTCACACGGCAAGGCCGAACTCGAAGCCACCGCCATGGGCGTAGCCGCTCGTCTGGGTATGAAAGAAATGAGCAGCCTTGCCTCGCTGGAAGAGAAGAAGTAACCGGTGCGCCCGCCCGTAAATCATGAAATGCACTAACGTCCATACCTGCTGCACACATACGCGGCACACAGATCAACGGCCAGCGCATACCGCGTTGACATAAACCGTAAACACTGAAGTGCGTCGTCCTGTCGGGGACATTCTACGTGGCTTTCTACGCCCCCCCCTTCTCTCTTCTGCGGCTCACAGAACTTCAGGAATTGCTGGTGGGCAGTCTCCAGGACGTTTTCCAGTAACCGGCTGTGGTCAGCGTCATATCCCTTCAGCAGGCGTTCCAGTTCTGCCATAGCGAGTGCAGGTGGTAACCAGATGACGCCAAGCAGCAAAAACTGGCTCTGCATTCGAATTTCATGGCGATCTGGCTTCAGACCCTCTGCCCGGGAAGCGCAATAATAAATCCTCTCCAGGGGAGCTACACGCGTGATAAGAGGTTTCTCAGCAAGTTCTGACATGCGACTAAATCAGCCTGTTTCGTTTCTTTCTGATTACGTTAAGACACTATGAAAAAGCCCCGTAATACGGGGCCGGTTCGGAGGCAGTTACTGGATTTGCGGCAGCTCGATCATGAAGCTTGATTCACCGACATTGCCGCTGGTGGCCGGGAAGATGGGGATCAGGACGCCATCACCCTGCCCGAAATCTATCGTGATGTCTTTCGAATCCCCGGGTACGACGGCCACCCCATTCATACTAACCGCAAAGGCCGCATCTTTGCGGACCGTCAGCGTGCCGGTTTGTGCTCCAGTGATCAGCGAACCATCTTTTTTCCGGATGCTATTGGTACGCAGATACGCCAGCGGCTGGTTATCTGATGTCTTCAGCCCCATACCCACGGCCAGCGTTTTGAGAGTGTTAAATTCAATCAGGTTGTTCGGTACATAACGGAACCGGCTGACCTTTGTCGTGGTATTACCGGCTTCATCTACCGCAACCGCAGTAAGCTGGTAGGAATCCGCATCATCTGTCGCGGGGAAGATACGCGGGTAGTTCAGCCCGTATTTATCAGTTCCCTGGCTGTACCAGCCCACACTGACTTTGTCAGAAGTGGGTCCGCCGCTCAGCGTGATGCTTTTCAGGGAAGCTTTTGTCATATCGTCGGCCAGTGTGATCACCAGATTTTCCAGCCCTTTGACCAGTGCTCCGTCAGCCTGCTTTCCCTCAAAACTGATATCGACAACAGGCGGCGTGACGTCATGCAGGATGGTATTCGATAGCGTCAGTTCTGCCGTGTTGTTGTAGGTGTCCGTCGCGGCACCCGTTGCAGTGTATTTCCCGGAGGGTAACGCGCTGTAATCAAACGTCACTTGTTTCAGCTGGTAGTTCAGGACCGTAACGTTTTTCGGCGACAAGGTAGAGACTTTATTACTGGTGTCCTTCAGTGTGAGGTTAAAGATATTGGTGGCCCACATATAATTGGTCCAGTCGTTAGTTACGTCACTGTCCGTCACCAGCATTACCACCGTTTTATCCAGTGGGCTGGAGACGATACTGTTGATAACCGGGGCGTTCATATCCCAGTAGGTGTAGAAATGCGACTGTAGTCCGCCGAGATTTGCGTATGAACCGGTCCCTCTGATATGAATTTGGTACGGAACATAGCCTTTCCCGCTCGTCTTACAGTAATTCATGCTGACCTGGCAACTGCTCTCACCCACTGAAACATTGCAACTGCCAATGCCGACGATAGTAGCAGTTTGCACATAAGAGCGCGGTTCAACGTTTACACGACCCAAATCTACGCAATCCGGCCCGGTAAACCTGACGATGTCACTCGAAGTCCATGTATTAGCATCTCTGAAATGGTACTGCCCTGACAAATAGCGGGGGGCTTCAGCCACGCCGTTACCCGGAGTAAATTTCAGCGTTTTGTACTGGAGGTTGACGTTAAGGCCCGCTTTAGTATGAAGCTCGTAGTACATATAGGTTTCCGGGTAGCTCACCGTGGCTTCAGTATAAAAATAGGTATTGTCGGAGTTGGTAATCTGATCGACCCAGCCGAAGTCTGTCCCGTTAAAATTGGTTGAGTCCGATTTAAGGCGTTTGTACCTGAATTTGACTGGGTTCTCGAAAATAGTCATGCCAGGAACATAATCTTCCCAGACGCCTGTTTTCGCATTCCGCACCTGATGTTGAATGTAGCTGGGTATTGTACGATCAATACCAGAGCGATGTGATGTTTCTGTCCAGTTCCCGGCTTTGTCATAAACCCGAAAACCTACGGTGTAATATGCCGGACTGACGGGCGCAACCGTGCTTCCTGCCGCCACCGCCGCCAGTGCCTGGACCACCCCCGTGAGTGCATTCAGCTGAGCATTTACAGTCCGGCGGACACCGCTGCTGTCAATAGCAAACCACTCCGCTTTATCCAGTCCTGACCTCGCATCAGAGACGTTCGATAACGAAATGGCCTGGGTTGCGGTCCTGTCGCCGAAAATATCCAGACTTCCGTACTGAAAACCAGCCCTGAGCCACTGCATCGGATCTGGTAGAACGGGAGGAGTGATATCGATGCTGAAAGAGTAGCTGGTTGTCGCCACGACATTCGACTTATTGTCGAGTGTTTCGGATTTAAGAGAAAAAGTACCCTCGCCCAGTACCGGCAGTGTCATGGACTTGCCGTAGTACTCACTACCATCAGCGGCAGTGATCCTGTCGGCCACTGTCACCAGGCCGGTGACACTCTGGAACATCTGCACATTATCGGATGAACGTGTCACGGTAACGCGCTCGTAGCGGTCGAGACCAGATATCAGATTCAGCGTAATTGCGCTGCCCGGGTTGAGATACTCTCTGGTGGGTTCAGCATTCACTTTCGTGCCGTGTGTGTCGGTATACGAATAGTTGTAAAGCTGAGCCTGGCTGTAAAGCGGGAACAGCAGTGCCGTATAGACGGCGACAATCAACGGACGTCGGCAAAATTTCATTTCGGTTCTCCTGGTTGGCCAGAAAATTTTACCTGAATCGTTTTCTTCGCCCGGGCGCTAAGAGGGGTAATTGTTCAGTAAAACATCGTCCGTTTGTGTGCTTTTTGCCAGATTTAATCGGCAGGCCTGCGGGAAATACCCCATCCCAATGTCCGTTTTAGGCTGATTAATTCCCCAGAAATCCCCCCCTTAACGGAAAAATCCGCAGGGCAGACGTTTAAAATAGCAACAACTAAAAGGGGAATACTGAATGAAAAATCAGGCTATAGCTTTGGCTATGGCTATGCTCGGAGTCTCAGTTCCGGCATCTGCTCAAATTTATGAATCCATCTTCACAGATACCAATGGTATTGAAGTTCACGCCCCCTCAACCCGGCTGTTGCTGAATCCGGCCTCACCGGTAACCCTGACGCTCATTGCCGGTCTTGACCGTTATGTGAATGTCAAAATCACCAGCGCCACCGGCACGCAACTGCTGAACACCACTACTACGCGCACCAGCGTATCCGACCGTCTGAAGGCCGGAGATGGCAGCGAATTTTACGGAAAAAAAGTAACTTTACCGGTGCTTGGCGAAGGCAGGTCGGTTGTGCAGGTCAGTATTCTGGATCTGAATCAGTCCGTTGTAGCCACCTACAGCTACAACTGGCTGGTAGACACCACACCGCTGTCTGGTAATGCCCTCACAGGCAACGCCGCCTATGGATCAACTGCGGGTAGCGTCTGGAAAATGGGGCTGGAGGCCACGGGGCAGTTTGATTTTACCTCAACCAATGTCACGGACGTAAATGGCATCGAGAAAGGTATGTTTTATGTCTATCGCAGTAACGGCAGTTTGTTCAGTACGACGTGACTGGTCAGAAGATGTATCACACTTACTCAAAAAACTCGGTCAAAGGCGCGGGTATTCCCGACAGCAATCTGGATGAAGATTTCACGGCCAAGGTAGTCATTTATGACAACGCAGGAAACACCCGAACCCTTCCGTTGCAGCTCTTTCGATATGATAACTATCTGGGCGGTCCGAGATCCGCAAAGCTCCGCCAGCGTGGTGCCAGGGGTTTCCGGATATCCGGCCTATTCAGCTGGGATGACCGTTAATGAGAATCCGATTCATCTTGTATATCGCGTGCCAAAGTCCAACTACCGGTCATATGCCGAGGGCGGCCTACTATTCTATAACCTGTATTCTTCCCCGACCGAGATTGCGACGGACAGCACCTATACCTACGTTGAAATGATCCTGCCCTAGTACGGTGGTATACGGGCTGGAGAATATCCGTATAGCTCTGGCGGATAACCTGACAACACCCCGGATCACCCGTCTTCAGATAACCGGAGGGCCAACGGCAGATAACGTTGAGCTCACGTGGTCACCTGCTGGCACGAACGTTTATGCGCCAGAATATCCAAGGCTGTTCCCCTCATTCGAGCCTTCCGAAAACTATGCGCTTAGCGTGACGGTCTCCGACAGTCAGTCGAACAGCAAAACTTATACCCAGAAATTCAGCTACCTCCCGAATAACCTAGTGCAGTTGCATAACCTGCGAACCTTATCCGTCAGTTCAGCACTCAAAACGTCGTTAAATGAGCCTCTTGCTTATCTGTCAACCAACGTGTTGCGTAAGTCCAACGGTGAGATTGCAAAAGACGTCCAGAGTGCGACGCTAACGGTACGTAAAGACGCTGCCTTCGGTATTAAGTTCAACGGCGTGCAGGCCGCGCTTGGTGAATCTGTAGAGGTGAAAATTGATATGGGGCTCGGTGATAACCTTTTAGTACCTATATACCCTGCTGAAAACGGCAAAGTGGGTACATCCGAGTTCATGATCCAGATCGATGAGCTGAAGTAATGAGAATGGGCCGTCGGTAGTACTGGCGGCTTAACGAAAGTAACTTTTTCTGTAAGGGTTGAAGTGTGCTTCTGATGTTTTTAGAACGGATCGGAATTTACTCACATTTTGATCGTGATGATTCAATACGTGACAGAGCATAGTTATCAACAGGATAGAATAATAATAAAGATCAATAGAGGATCAATAGCAGATCAAAAAGGAATAACGATCCTCGCAGCCCAGTGATATCGGGCCTCTCAGCGGATCAGCATCCACTGTACAGGGGGAGAAATACACTATGTCGGGTAATCCATCCACTGTACCGGGCGCATAATCCACTATACCGGGTAGATTCGATACACTATAGCGGGTAGGATGTAGATCTTATGCACAAAACGGATCTCCCAATATGTCAAGTAATAACAACAAGTTATCTCTCGTCATTGAAGAGTCCCTAAAAGATTCAGGGGAAGTTATACAACTCTTTCCCACATTAAAACAGACCATTCAACCGAAAGTTTTACTCCGCCTAGGTGTGTTTGTGCCGACTTTGAAATCTACGGACAAGGGGGGGAGGAAGAGCCATCATATCGATGCCACTGAGCCGCTATCAAGGTTATCTATTGTAGAGGGTGAAGGTTACAGCCAGATCCAAATCTACGGGCCGCGTCTCGATATGGATACCGATTTCAAATCATGGTGTGGGATCGTTTATGCGTTGTCTAACCGGCCGCTTGATTCAGAAGGTCAGCTGGAGCTGAATTTTCCGGAGTTTGCAAAATTTTGTGGGTTTGATACCAAGCGCATTGATAAACAACTGAAAGAGCGCTTTGATGCTTCGCTGACGCGTATAGCCCGGACCAACATTTCATTTATTAAGAAAATACCCGGTACAGATGATCAGATAACGATAAACATGCACCTGGTGGAATCGACGTATTACGACAGTTCCACGGGAAAAATCATCATCAAGCCAAATTCGAAGCTCAATACGCTGTATCGCGTCGACGGTAAAACCCGACTCTACCTGAAGACATTGCAAAAACTGGCCCGTAAGGAGTCCGCACAGGCCCTGTACCTGTATCTGGCTGAGCTGCCGAGCACCTTTTACCGCATCGGATTCGATCGGCTTCGTGGACGACTCCAACTGTCATCACACCTCGGTAACCAGAATGCCACGGTTAAAAAGGCGCTGGGCCAGCTTAAAGAGATCGGTTTTCTGGAATACTCCATAGACAAAGAAAACGGCGATTACGTACTGAATATTCTAAAGAGAAACATGAAGCCATGACCGATGCCGGATAATGCACCTGCCTGCCGCGTGGGTGGCTGCGTTACCCGGTATAGTGGACATTCTTCTCCTTTCCACTCTGCTTTACCCGGTACAATGGATCTCCACTACACCGGGTAGTGTCAGGCCTAAAATTACGATGCAGCCCCTCCTCTTCAGCCTTACACTGAATATTTAGTGTGTTTTTTCACCAAAAATGTGATCTATACCCGGTACAGTGGAGTCACAGAAATGTGATCCGTACCCGGTATAGTGGATGAGAACTACTGCTAATCGGTTACCGGGAATGTGGTGGTACTGGGTGGAAAGGTTTACCCGGTATAGTGGATCGTGGCAGTGTCATCTTTCCGGATAGCATGACGTCACGGTTAGGAAACCGTACCCGGTATAGTGGATAGCGAATGGTGTACAACCCTGTTAACGTGATGATGCTGAAGTGAAAGTTTAACCCGGTTTAGTGGAGCGACTTAAAGCGCGTACCAGTAGCTGATGGGGGAGCAGCACCCGGTACAGTGGAGGGGCGGATATCGTCGTAAAGGTCTTAACTAAAAGATGACCATTCAGTCGCAGCATTAAAGAAATATATCATCGAGTCTCAGGGGTTTTAAGCCGGTAGACACCCTTCCACCAGGAGTCGAAAGACAAGCTATCATCGCAGCGCATAAATATGCCGTTATGCTTGGTGACAACGCTAAGATAGCCTTTATTTTTCCCGCAGATCTTCTCAAAAGACTCTGTTGCTTTAATAAAATTTTCACCATCCGTGATGGCCGGAGAATCCAGTTCCTTCGCCAGCCATGCCGGATAGCTGTCCGCATTAACCCATACAAGGCGTTCAACAACTGAAAAGAAGACGCCGACAAGGCCAATCGTCCAAAGCGTAATAACTAGTAAACGCAAAATTCGTAAGGCTATAAATTTTGAGTGCTGTAGAGGCGAAACGATAAAAGGCAGTGAGATCATGACTGTGAGTGAGACTGATGCCGCCAGCAAGGTGTATAACAATGACCATGATTTAACATAGGCGGAAAAAGCGATCATTAAACAAATCAGAATGATGAGCGGTGCATTGCTTTTCATCATGCCCGTGCTAATTTTCATTCTTTTGGGGCTCCATTTTGTACGAGTTTTGAGAGACTGCGTTTGTAATCATCCGCTGCCTTAGAAAAGTTACCGTCATTCTGTACCGGCGTAAAGCGAATGCCAAAAAACGCCTCAATGACGGAGGAAAGCGTCACTATCGGTCCTGACGAGGCATGGGCTTTTCGCTCCCGAGCCTCACGCTCCGCAAAGTGGATCACCGGTCCCCTAGAAAATGAGAGTGAGTCATGGGAAGACCAGTCTGTTTATAGCCACAGTAGTTAAACGCACCCCGCCAGTCCGTCGCTGTTTGACATCATGGCCGCGAATTAGGTTAACGTCGCCCGGTATAGTGTAATCCCAGGCTGAACCTGTGTTTGCAGCTGGTGGCCCTGCATCCATCACCATGACAGGCGCTGGCCGCAGGAATCGCGTGCCGGATGAAGGGTATCCACTATACCGGGTGAATGATATGTTGATCCACGCTGACGGGTAGTTTTATGAGCAAACCCGCAGCGAGTGGCAGGCCTGTGTCATTCGCAGTTTTACTGATGGGACGGAAGGTTATCCACAAAAACGGTGAATAACCCTGTGACCGGAATCTGGATAATCATCATTGCGGCGACAACAACAGAAAGAAGTGGCCCGGACTTGGCCACCCTACCCTGCTTTTACTTCAGTTCCTCTATATTCAGCATAAATTCAGAAGTTCCAACGACGCCGGAAGTCGAAGGAAAAATAGGGAAGCTGCGGCTGTCACCCAGACCCAGATCCAACTGAACATTTTTGCTCTCCCCAGGAGCTGCGGAAACCCCATTCACCGTGACGCCGAAGGCTGCATCCTTACGCACCGTCAGTATCGCGTCCTGTTTCCCGGTTGCGATAGACCCGTCCTTCTTACGCAGCTGGCTGGCATAAAGAACCGCCAGCGGTGTGTCATCGGACGTTTTCAGCGCGGTACTAACGGAGATGGTCTTAAGGTTTTCCAGACGAACCAGGTTGTTCGGCAAGTAACTAAATTCGACGGCGCTTTCTTTAACGTTGTTCATCTCGTCTTTGGCCTGCACGGTAAGCGTGTAAGTTTCGCCGTCGTTAAGTGAAGGAAAGATCTTCGGGTAATTCGGGGCATAAAGATTATTTCCGAGGTTTACCCACGACAACTCAACAGCATCAGATACCGGGCCACCGCGAAGCGTCATTCGCGTTAAAGAGGGCTTGGTCAGGGTATCTGCGAGCTGAATACGAATGTTCTCCAGTCCATACACCGTTACACTGCTGGTGATAGGTTTGGTTTCGTAGCTGATACTGATGGACGGCGGCGTGTTATCGACCGTCACAGTCTTATAGTCCAGACTACCCGTATTGTTGAACGAATCCTGGGCGTTGAGCTGCACGTTATAGCTGCCCTCCGGGATTAGTTTCAGGTTGAACTCGTATGTATAATTCCCGGTTGCTGTGTTACGCCCCGTTAGTGTTCCGGTCACATTGATATCCGCGTTATTGCGGGATTTGTCGGACAGCCACACCCGGCTCAGTTTAACGGTATCGAAATACGATCCGTCTCCCGGCTGGTTGATGTAAACCTGAAGGATGTTGGTCGTATCATTGTAGTCATAGCCAGTGACCGAAGGCCCCAGCGTATGCCAGACGACGTTTTCCCAGATAGGCATGAAGAAGGTGGATTCTGTTGTGGAACGTACCTCATAACCACTATGCAGATAGCCGGTGGTGCCGTTTGTAATCGCCTGTGTCAGGGCGACGGTACACGACGTTGACCCGGCAGGGATGTTGCAGGTGGCACCGCCAGTAATTTTTTGGTCGTAGGGCCTTGCCTGCACATTGAAACGGATCTGGGTCAGGTTCACCGGCATATCTGAAGCCTTGAAGTATTTCCAATTGACGCTGTTAAACCAGGTACCATCGGACATCTGTCGCTCAATCGCCGGACTCCCCCATGCAGGACTTTTTACCGAAGCCGGGTCCCAGTTCAGCCAGGAGGCGTATTGCGTCAGATCGCCTCCGGACCATTGGTACGTGTTCACTGGGCGATAGTAGTTTATATCCAGAGCGCCCTGGGGAAGCTTCACCTCGACGTACACATAGGTCGTGTCTTCTGAAATAACCTTAGCACCGCCATAATTGTTAAGAATGGTGATGCCGCCGTTACGGTATGGCTTCCAGTTGGTTCGGGGGATACGGATGACCATACGGTATGGGTTTTCGAGTACAGATAGCCCCCGAACAAACGGGACGTACCCTGAAGAGATCCCCGGGACCACACTCGTACTGACGCGTGAGTCATGAACCGCAAAGGGGGTGTATTCACCTATCTGGTCATCAAATAAAAAGCGCTGCGGCGGAATATTCAGCGTGTTTCCGGCTTTATCTGTGATGATAAAATTGAAGGTAAATTCTTCATTGAGATCGCTGGTGGGCATACCGGGTTGAGTGACCGCGTCCTTGATCCAGGGGTAAAAGGCACGTTTTGCCGCCGTATCGTAACTGAGTGTGTTGTCGGACACGACTGTGCCATTTCCGCGCTTGATGACCAGACGGATCTTGTCTATGCCATTCGCATCATCAACTCCATCAGCAAAGATGGAAAACTGGCCAGATCCTCCGCGCCCAAGCCCCCAAACTGGGCCACTCAGGACCATTTCATAGCCTGCGTTCTGGCTCGGGTAGATGCTGGTATACTTTGGCGCTGTAGTGTCGATTGTGAAATGATATGTTGAAGAGCTGACGACAGCCTGCTGGAGATCCAGAGTATCGTTGATGACGGTGAAGGCCCCTTCACCGAGTGCGGGTAACGCCAAGTCCTTTCCGTAATATTCCGTGCCGTCTGCGGCAACAATGCGATCTGCGACGCTTATCTTTCCTGTCACTGCGGAATACATGACCTTTTTGTCACTGTCCCTGGTCACACTCACTCGTTCGTATCGGTCAAGGCCGGAGATCAGATTCAGGGTCATTGTGCTTGCCGGATTAAGGTAGCTCTGCGTGGCAGGCTTAAGCGTCTTTGCCAGCTGATTGGTGTCAGTATACGAATAGCTGAAAATCTGAGCCGCCGCCGGATAAACTGAAGCTATGGCCGTGGCAATGATACAGCCTGTCAGAATTTTACGCATGTGATACTCCCGGGATGTATTTGCCCCTATTTTACGAAATCTTTTCACCTGGGCTTGCTGGTTAGCCGGGGTATTTCACGGCATAAAACTTTTAAATGTTGCCGTGATAGCAATGTTGTCGGGTCAGAACAAAACGAAAGTTAAGGCAACTTCAACAGGGCTGATTACGGTGGAAGAAAAGTAACTTTTCTCTTGAGAAGAAATAGGAAAAGCAGAAATTAGGACGATTAAATGAGGTGAAATGTCAGCAACAGGCGATGATTGTCCATCATCGTAAGGGAGGGTACAGGGTGCCGCTGCCTTACTGGCATCATGTTGATGTCCAGCTCTTCATACCCGTTTGTACCTTAGCCGGAACTGTTGTTCAGTACAGGTAAAAGTTGTAATAACTCCCCGCTCACTGCCGGGGAGTCATTTTAAATCAGCACGGCGCCATCAGAATAGATTAGCTTTCAAACCAGGGCGAATCGGCAGAGTTCGCAGATTCTTCACTTTGCTGTGACTCTCCCAGAAATTGCACTTCACGTACTGGTTTACTTTTCCCCAGGCTCCGCTGGAAATCATCCATCACAAACTCAATATCATCACGGTCCTCAGGCAAGACAGGCGAACTTTTGGACATAGTCTTTCCTTCAGTTAAAAGCGTTCTGCATACAGAACGCGGACGGAGACGGCAGTGTTGTCAAACTCATTATCGAAGGTATCCATCCACTCGGTCCTGAACCCCTCGCCCAGCAGGTTATCGATCCCCTGAAGGGACAGAGGCAGGACGGCTGCTAAACGCCCGCCGGGAACCAGATGAGACGCAGCGGCCAGCAGATGCAGCTTAGCCCGGTTGTCAGCAAAAGGAGGGTTCATCACCACGCAATCAAATTTCTGAATCTGATTCGCCGCCGACCAGGCCAGAAAATCGGCTTCCGTGGTCTCGTAACCTTTAGCCCGGGAGACCAGACAATTCAGTGTATCCAGTTCGATGCCGGTTACGTTGACACTTTTCGGGAAACATTGAAGCAAATCCCCGTGCCCAATATTGGGCTCCAGCAGCCGTTCCCCCTCCCCGGCCGCAATAATGGATGCGACGTATTCACTGAGTCGCGCCGACGACGGATAAAACTGGTGGGATTTAATATCAGGCATGGCGCCCATATGTCCGATGAAGCGCATCACTTCGGTCGGGTCATAATCAAACGTCACATGGTAGCTTGTCACTCGGGCACCGAGAAATCGCAGAACATCCGCGTTCACCTGCCGCGTTTTATCAGCGTTCTCACCGGCATAGCCGAGCGATGTCCAGCTGGACCATTCCTTTTCATTCTGGGTAAAATCCAGCTCTGCAAGCTGCATCCGTGAATGAAAATCGATGCAGCGTTTCAGTGCCGGGAACTCCTGCAACGTCGCTTTGGTATGGGCCACGCGTTCAGCAGGCAGAGCCAGAGGGACGATGGCAGCAAGAATGTTGTTAAGCCGTTCGGCGATATCAGGATGCACATCAATGTGCATCGATCCGTTTTTGTAGACCCGAAAACGAATACTGTTGCCATCCAGGCTGATCCAGTTTCTGAATCCAACATGACCAACCATATTCTCAACCATTTTTTTCGTGTCATAGACCGGTTTAACTGTTTCGCCCCGGAAATAAGAACAGATCACCCGCAACTCCGAAAGTGGCATGAGGCCGGATTCTTTAAACTCAACCTTCAGTTTTACCCATTTGTCTTTCACGCCTTCACATACGCCGGAGGTGATCATGCGAGTAGAGAAGCCAAATGCTTTATTGGTTTTGTGTTGACGGCTTAATGACTGAAAGACGGCATAGACACGATCTTTAATGAACTGATGCCGGTCATTGAGCAACGCGACAACCGTGGTAACAACAGCATCGAGTGTAAAATCAGGGATCTCCTGAGGAGGAAGGTGGTAACGGTCAGCAGTAAACTGCTTATCCCATTCTTTCTTCTTTTCGTCAGACATCACAGACAGTACATCGGTCAGGGCCATGACCCTCTTCCAGTATTCTGAACGCAGCGCGTTTTCTGCGTAGCTGGCATCCGCTTCTGAAATGAGATGATTGTATCCGGAGAGGTATGAATAGAGCTTCTGATTCCCGCATTTCAGGAACTGAGCGGACATGGACCTCAGTAAGCTAAGCTCATCGTTATATGATTCGACCTGCCTGTTAATGACATCGAGCTCTTCCCGCATTTCGGGCAGGAAGTTATCGTCGTTAATAAGGAGGCCAGTATGAGGCATATAAGCAACCAGAGAACTCCCAGGGGCACCCATTGGCAGGGAATCAGATTCAACAGCAGACATAGCACCAGTCCTTTTTGAAGGGTTTATCTGATACCAGGATAACAACCTTGAACAAAAAGCTAATAGGTTGGCTGACATGAAAATGGAGAAATTAACACTGCGGAAAGTCAGAAAGACAGATGTGGTTTTAATCAGAAGAAACGGGCCGGAGACAGGACAAAAAAACCCCTACATAGTAGGGGCAACGGGGGGAGAGCCTGGGTGGCTCGCTCTAAAATATCGTACTTCTTATTGTAGTCTTCTCACACTCTGAAATAATTCATTTAAGCCTGTGCTGGGGGTGTTTCGGATTGCGGTTCTCCGCCATTTTTATCGTTTTTCTTGGTTTTGTAAGTCACTTTTTCCCCTTTCAATCGGGCTTGCCGATTTTCGGCCCGGCGAAGCTGCTTGTTTTCTGATTCCGTAATCTCACTTTGCAGGTTCTTGAGCATCTCCAGCATGCTCCGGTTCAGCGTAAAGGTAATTTCTTCATCTTCGCTGGAGTCGGTCACCTCCGGCAACTCGATATCACCGAGTTTCTGCAATAGACTCGTCGTAATGAGTTTGACCCCTTCGACGGCTTTTGTAGCGAGAACTGGTGGAACACGTGCGGGTTTAAAATCGGAAGGGACAACACGGATCTGCCCGCGTGGCGTTTTCTTAATCTGGATACCGCTTGAATCAGCCTTTTCAAGGTCTGCGATCATCTTTTCGATCCGCGCAACAGCTTCCGTTTCACCGAACTCATCGATAAGGGACAGGACTGCTACATAGGAAATGGCATCGGCATGGATCAGTTTTTTGAGATAGACACAGCAGCCGGTTAAACGAATAAGAGCAGCAATTGTGGTATTACTTTTTCCCTCACGTTCGGCAATACGGTCAAGCGACCATCCACCCAGCGCCTGAAGACGTCGGTAGGATTCACCCAAAGCCACAGGAGAAAGAGCCAGGCCACGGTTTCCGTCAATCGTTGTCAATTCGCAGCTGATCTCATCGGCTTTCATCTCGATGCAAAGAATGGTGAGGTTAGAATGCCCTTCTGCCACAGCCATCAAAGCAGCCTTTAAACGGCAATGTCCCTGGCGAACGTACGGAATGCCGTCTTTGATCAGAACGCGGATAGGGTCTACGTAATCACCCCGGATGTACGCATTCTTGATGTTATTGAGATGATCGGCGACTTCTGGCAACTGGTAATAAGCTTCCCCCATTCCCATCTCACGGGAGTTGAATCCTTCCGTGATTTGAACCACGGTTGGGCTGATAGCCCATGCTTTCTGTTCAGTGACTTCATTACAAAGGTCAGGGTTCGCGTCGCGGAACTGCTTCATACCACTGACGAATCGGCCGGAACCGGTCACTGTTGAAAAAGACACGAGTGGGGATTTAAAGACCCGTGAGTTAGTTTGCTGTTGGGAATCAGTCATCAGATCACTCATAGATACTCCGTTGAATTCTTTTTTGTCATACCTTTCATCTGTGCGTGAATACTACCGGAAAAAAAATCTCACTTTTTCGTTAAAAAGGTACTTTTTGGGTCTATTCCGAATTGAACGAGGAAAATTGTTCTGGCGATCAGAACAAAAAGAAAAAATAACTCAAATAAAACAGATGGTTATGGTTAATTCGTAAAGGATAAACTTTTTTCTGAGAAGTGAAAAAAAATTAAAAAATGTGTCGAAATGACAATCTCGTTAACAAAAGCCACGTTTTTTCCTGCTCATACCTTATTGGTAGCAATCCGCCTTTCGGTACCATAAGTGTGGCATACCGATAAAGCTGAACGGAGAAGACTCGTTGCGAAAACATACACCAATCATCAAATGGGCGGGGGGTAAAACCAAACTGATGCCGTTCCTCAGTAAGCACTTCCCACATGATAAGAGCCGACGCTGGGTTGAACCGTTTATCGGCGGTGGCGCCGTGTTTCTGAACATGTTTGCCACCGAGGCTCTCCTAGCAGACAGCAACCCGGACCTAATCAATCTGTACCGCAACATACAGCGAAATAAACCGGCATTCATCAGAGAAGTGCAGCTGCTGGCGGAAAGGCATTTTGAAGAAGAGGATTACTACGTGCTGCGTAATACCTTTAACAGCACCAGTTTTGATGATGCCCCGCTACAACGAGCAGCCATTTTCTACGCGATGAATCGACTCGGATATAACGGTCTGTGTCGTTACAACCTGAAGCGAAAGTTCTCAGTTCCATGGGGAAAGCGATACCAGTTCAGTCTGGATATCCAGAAGGTTGATTACCTCTCATTCAGGCTTTCGAGCGTTGAATTGAAAACCGCAGATTTTGGTCAGACGCTGGAGTTTGCAGGTGGTGGTGACCAAATATATTGCGATCCGCCATATGACAAAATCAGTAAAACCAGCTTTGTAAGCTATGATGGTATACCGTTCGATAAGAGCGCACATGTTAAACTGGCGGATATGCTGGTGGATGCTAATCGTAAAGGGGCCTCAGTGGCCATATCCAACAGCATGACTCCCTTTACGCTGGAGCTCTATGAAGAACGCGGTTTTGATATTCATACTCACAACGCTTATCGGTCTGTCGGCAGTCAATCAAAGTCGCGTAAGAAGGAAATAGAAATTCTGGCCGTCCTTCGTTGAGCGGCGATCAGTAGTTAGTCGATCGGGCTTATCCATTCCTCGAAGCTCAGCACTTCGGAATGGTCACGGCTGGCATAGGGAATAAACTGAAGCTCTTCAATTGATCGCTCCCCTCTCTTACCTTCGCATATAAACGATATGAACCCCTGATCTGCAAGTTGGGTAAGGACATTCATGATTCGTACGTTCACTGTATGCAACTGAAGATCATTCACGATATCGGTAATTTTGTGTGAATGGCGCCGGGACTTTCGCAAATAATCAAAGATGACAAACTGGGCATTCCGTCGCTTCAATAATTTTTCCGTCATAAATTCCTGAATTAATCCCCCCAGCAACATCAGGAACGGACGAAGTACCCCAGGGAACGTTAACGTATAAGACTGCGATGTTTTGACCAGAGTGAAGGACGTCAGGAAGCTGAAGTTTAGTCGCTTCTTTGAATACGGGACATAAACAGCCAATGTCGTAGACAAGTAAGTAAGCAATTCTTCCAGATGAGCGCGTGTGATCATGACCGTCTTATCGCTATTACGAAGACCGTGATAATCAATAAATGCCACTCTGGCACGACTCAGCCACTCGTGAATGCTTATGGATACAGTGAACGGTGCGTTTTCATCGGCAGAAATGACGCCGTGCTCAGCGAGTTGGTTATGGATAAGCATAGACAGCTGGTAAAATGGAAAACGGCAGGATGGATGACACTGTAGGCCAGTTAGCGTTAGCTTTGCATTATCCAAGTCATCGAGCGGAAAAGTAACTTTTCGGGAAATAATTTTTGCTGACGTTCTTGCTGACTTGCGGATGAACCCAAGTCCAAGATCATTTTGCATATATCACTCCGTTTTAACAAAATCTCCTTAACCTATATGTTAAGAAGAGACAAAAAATTAAAAAATATAATTAATAAGATTATCATTTTTAATTTAAAAGATTAGTTAATAACGGGTGTTGAATTTAAAATAAATCGGCTTATTTTCGGAGTGTAAAACCGGGTAAAAACCCGATGCGTGAGCAACAGATTTGACGTGAGTGAGTCGGCACGACAGTGCAGAAAGCCGGTGGCTAATGTAAAAACGGCCTGTATTTGGGAGTTCCGGTCACTAGACACCAGGCTATGCTGTTAATTTAAACACAGTCAGTAATGCGTAGGGCACTGAGTCAAAGTAGTGGATCTTTCTCACTTTTCCCGAAAGATGATAGCTATGCCCCAATAAAACGTGATCCTGAACATTACCAGTCAACGCGAATCCATCATTCTGCTTTTTGCCTGTAAAAGTAAAAAAATAGCTATGAGAACCTTTTGAAAACGCAGCTCGCACTTCTGTAAAAATAATATCAAAACTAACTACATCACCAATGTTGAAAGAATGTTCAATTGGAAAACCGGCGTTTTCTGAAAAAGCTTCAGAAACAGGCTGGTATGTCGAGTAGAAAGACTCCAACTGACGGACTGTTAAAAAGAGATTGTTGTTTAACTGCTGTGCAATGCTTGCTGCAAACTTAGAATTGTCAGCTTGCAGCAATGCTAACTGCTCGCTGTGCCTACGTTTCCAGGCTTCAAGATCGGGATTGCAGCGAAGTTCCGGGATAGTTTCAAGGAATTCAATGCACTCTTTCAGTACCAGCTTTTCCTCTGTGGCTGGAGACGTTTTGGAGCCATTGCATGTCACACAGACGGCGTTCGCAATCTTTCCAGTCCCTCCGCATTCAAAGCACTCACGGGTGATAACGGCGTAATAGTGTCCATCTTTACCGTAGATAGGCTTTACGGATGATGGCAGTAAATAACCATCCTGAGTAAAAAAAAGAGAATGTTTCATTTTTTAAGGTTCTCCAGTCGAGCCTCCACGAGCTGTAAAGCGTCAGTTACCTTCTGTACGTATTGATCGTGCCCTTCTTCAAAATGATCAAAACGCTTTCCAGCCTTGATATCTTCAATGTTGCGATCGAGTGTGCCTTTTGTAATAAGTAGATCGTTATAAGTATTAATTACAGTAAACTGTGCAATCTTGTCCATAAACGGTCCTTAGCATTCTACTCACTTGTTAACAGGTCACGAATTTCATGCAGTTCTGTAACCTTAGATTTTGGAATGATGATAGCAGTATTTTCATCATTCAGAAGGCTTAATAAAAGCTGGAGTTTTGCTTCATCTAGAGTGATCTTTACACTTTCCGTTGTCTTTGTGATGGAAGTGCTGCTGATGTTCGTAAATAAATTGGAATGTTGTCCGTCGAAAATTAATTCGGTGAGTTTATTACTGTCGTTTAGTGCTGGCCGTACAGTATCAATCAGCCCGATAAATTCAGTTTTTAAGCGTCCAGTTTTTTTATGAGAAAGCCGTTTAATACCCAATGAACTGCGAGTGATGGATTTTGTTTTAACTTCCTTAGGAATAACATGAACAGGGAGTGTTTCCGGGTTATCTAGTTTCTCATCGTTTGATGATGTTTGAACGCTTGATGTCTTAGATAAAACAGGTTCTGGTTCAGTTGATGGTACTAAAAGAGAACACGATTCCAAATGTGCAAGGACTTTTGCATGGTCATTGGAATACTTCAACATGATCTCAATCGCGAGTGTTTTTTTAATCAGGTTTAGACTGATTAAACGTTGTAGTTCTAAAGGCATATCAAGGATTTTAAGCTGGTTACGAATAGCAGTGCTAGACCGTTGATAGCGCATAGCAAGGGATTCAACGGTAGAGCCAAGCTTCAGCGCCTCTGCCAGTGCATAAGCTAAGGCTACGGGATTAAGACCGTTATTCCTATTCCCATCAAGGTTCTCCAGGTATTCTTCACTTTTATTCTTATAGTTCATAACAACTACTGAAATGAGCTGAATATCAGCTCCTTCCGCAAGAGCAAGAGATAGTGCTCTGTAACGGCAATGCCCCTGCCTTACAACGTAATTGGAGTCTTTCTTAACAACCTTAATTAAATCGACTCGTCTGCCCTCTTTATAGGCTTGTTTAATAGAAACAATGGTCGATTTTACTGGTTCCTGTTCATAACAAAGTTCACCAATTACCGCTTCACGTGGATTGAATCCAGATTCGATAAAAAGTGCTTTAGGACTGATCTCAATAATCTGATAGTCGCAGTGATTCATATAACCTCCTTTTTATTACATGATACATTAATTGACTCAGTTTCAAATAACCCAAAAGCAAAAAACAATTAATTCGGTGCTTGACTGTAATTTTAGTTATGAAGGAATTAGGCCATTTTAATTTGAAATTTTTAAATCTGAATGGTTTGAAATTAATATATCTTAAAAGCTTCAGATTGATTGATACTTCTTCCGGCTGCATTCCCTACTTGGCTAGAGTCCGAACCTGAACTTTTTAGGTCAGAGTTGGTTAACAGACGGAATTTATCCACGTTTTCCACAAGTTAGATCAATTCTTTAGATCAAGAGAGATCAAGAGAGTACAAAAAAGATCACAGATTACGTAAATGACTGATTTTATTATGGAATAAGCATGATCAGGCATTCAGGTGCATGTAAAAAGCATTTGATTGAATAAGAAAAGCATTTACTTGAATTGAAAAGGCATTTAGTTTAATGCGAGAAAAGCATTTGCACGAATAATCTATTCACATCTAAATGTATCAAGGGATAAACCATGGTGGGTAAATTTAAATGAGTGATAACAATGAGGTAACACATCCTTTTGATGTGACCAACACGGAGACAGGGAAGACTTATCAACTGAGTCCAAACTCTTCGAAATCGGTCCAACCCATTGCTTTACTGCGCTTAAGTGTTTTTACCCCGGTGGGAACTAAAGAGAAGCGATACAGAAATTTTGAGGTTGACGCTTCTGATGAGTTGTCGAGCATGGAGCTGGCCCGTTCAGAAGGATACGATGACATTCGGATCACTGGTCTTAAGCTTTCGATGTCAACCGATTTTAAGTGTTGGCTCGGTTGCATAATGGCGTTCAGCAAATATGGTTTCGCTTCCGATAAAATCACATTGTCATTCAATGAGTTTGCAAAAATGTGTGGTATCAGTTCTACAAACATAAACAAGCGAACTCGCTCACGATTTCAGGAGGCGCTAGCAAACCTAGCTTCCGTTGTGATTTCTTTCCGTGATTCAAAAACTGAACGTTTTACTGTCACGCACCTTGTGCAGAAAGCAGTGATTGATCCTAAGAAGGACACCGTAGAGTTGGTGGGCGATCCCTCAATGTGGGAGCTTTACCGGTATGATCATAAAACCTTACTTAGCTTGCAGGTGCTTTCGGTTCTCGCTAAAAAAGAGGCAGCACAAAGCCTGTACATATATTTTGAGGCGATGCCTGCCGGTACGTTATTCGTAAGCATGAAGCGTTTGCGTGAGCGACTTCTGTTGACGACTCCTGTACGAACTCAAAACCAGATCATCAGGAAGGCGATGCTGGAGTTAAAATCAATAGGATATCTTGAATATCAAGAGGTTAAGAAAGGTAGAGATATCCAGTTCCAGATTTTTAAAAGAAGTCCAAAACTTGCTCTGGCAAAACACAGTTGATGCTCCGGGTATAGTACGCACAAAAGTTACTTTGGATGTAATGAGGAGTATGGGCATTCATCCAAATGCTTTTTAATGTTTCTCCGGATTTGAACACCCTTCCCTGTTTCCAAACTTCCTATCATTTCTGATACCCGGGTTCTTCTGGTATTCGTTCGAATGCTTTTCAGAAAAAATCATGCTTGCTAGTTGAGACAACGTAACCTATTCATTTTGCTAGTTTAATAAGACTCATTCATACATATGCCTTTAACTACACTACCCTCCATCGTGTTGTATTGGGCTTTAAACGCAAATCCCTATACTCCTTGTGCCACTCGGCGTATTTACAGTTCCTTAACGCCTGCAAACGACTGGGATATGAGCCTGGTCGACGGCATTTTATGAATATGCAGGCCAATGAAGGACCTAGAGAAATAACATAACATTCTGATAATAAATGAAAATTACTCAAATTGGATATCAAGGAGATGAAAAGCATTTGTTTCAATGGAGAGCAAAAAAGTGCCTTTTGTATAAAAGCATTTGCTCCAATGGCGGCAGAAAAGTGCCTTTTGTATAAAAGCATTTGCTTCAATGGCGGCAGAAAAGTGCCTTTTGAAAAAAGCATTTGTATGAATGCTGCGGTGAAAGTTGCTTTTGGTCGGGAAGCAGGGCTCGCAAGGGACAGTGTAAGGTGCCTTTGTTCGAAAAGCATTTGCACGAATAGGAGAATGCAAGTTGCCTTTGGTCGGAAAGCATTTGAATGAATGGGGAAGTGTAAGTTGCCTTTGGTTGGAAAGCATTTGCATGAATGAGTCCCTGATAGGTGTCTTTGTTTGAAAAGCATTTGTATGAATGGACCCATAAAAGGAGCTTTTGGGCAAAAGGTAGTTGGGTGAATCGGAGCTGGGAAAGTGCGTTTGGCCAGAAAGCATTTGCATGAATGGATTCAGAAGAAGTGACTTTTACGATAAGCATTTGAATGAATGGGCACCGCAGACGCGCATTCACCAATCAGCATTTGAATGAATGAGCTCCGCAGTTTTGCTTTCATCGAACAGCATTCGTATGAATGTGCTCCGCAGAGGTGGCTTTCATTGAAAAGCATTTGTATGAATGGGGGATACATAATCCTTGTGGGTGAAAAGCACTCGCATCAATGGGGGAAAAGTGACTTTTGGAATGTCATCCTTACCGTGTCCTTTGTTAAATATCTGGCTGGATGAATGCCATAAAAATGGTAAAGGGGCAGACGATGCCCCTCTTCCCTATTTGGCATGTTAATTAAACGCACCTTCTTTAATCCGATTACATGCGGGATTCTTTTCTGACATTCGATGGCTAAAAAAACACCAAGCGCAATTAAGTCAAAAAAAAGGTGGTTAACAGAAAAATGAAAGAAAAATAAAAAGTATTATGCCAATGCGTTTTCGTGAATTCAAATCAACACGGAGTAATTATGGAACTGACATTGAATACTAACGTTGAAAGAGGAAAAACTAACGCTTTTGCATTCTTGAAGTCCAAACATGCAAAAGTGCCTTTGTTTATTCTCTTGGTTTTAGCAAATTGCAGTTTTGCGTACGCGGGTTCCGATGATGGAGCCTTCGGCGATATCTGGGCCTACATGAGCGAAGCCTTGACTGGTGCGCCGGGTAAAATCATCGCGTGCGGCATGTTGTTCTCGGTGGCTTATTTCGGCGTTGTAAAACCTAACCTTGGTTTGGCGCTGGTATCAGCATTAATGATGCTGGTAATGGCAAACGGTGAAAAAATTATCAGCTCGTTCCTGGATGCTGGTATTCCTCTGTGATTTGTTAGAACAATAACAATGAGGGGGATATTCCCCCTCTCTGGAGTTTTTATGACAAGCCAGTACGAGATACCGCCACATACATATCGCTTTCCATACAGAATAAATATGCCGTTACTAATTCTATTCTGGGATGCAAAGCAATTGGGTATAACATTCGTGACTATCGCGAGCGGTAATATTTTTGATTTCTTTATAACTTCGGTAGTTGTGGCGGTGGTGTTCTGGTTTGCATATAAGAAAGCAGCAGAGGAAGGGATTAGAGGAAAACTAAAACACAAACTGTGGTGGTACGGCTTTTTTCCTGGAAAATCGGTGTTTAGTAGTCGTTACTTTACCGATCCATTTATCAGAAACCTCTATTCTTGATGGAGCTAAGAATGAAACTTCTCAGCAGGTTAAAAATTCCATTCATTAAAAATTCCAGTAATGGCGATTTTGATAACAAGGATGAGACTTCGCAAAAAGGAGGTGAAGAAGTAAAAGGAAGTTTTCTGGATTCAAAAGCACGCTTTAGTAAAGAAATTGAAGGTTCTGAAATTGGAATTACATATAGTGCATTGATTAAACGCGACGAAAAACTCCTACGTGTGAATACAGTTGCAATGATCATTATTGGGGTTCTGGTTGTAAAAAATCAATTTCTCACTGATCCTGTGACTATAGTGCTACCGCCAAATATGACGGAAGAAGTCAAAGTTGTTGGAAATAAAGCCTCAGAATCATATAAAACGCAGTGGGCCTTATTCTTTAGTACTTTGATTGGAAACATAAACCCAACAAACATCGGTTTTGTTACAACAACTATATTGGATGCGCTTTCTCCGGATTTACAGGCAAAGACCCGGGAATCACTACAACAGCAAACCAATATAATGCAGGCTCGTGGTGTAGAGCAGTCATTTAAGCCGATCGATATGTATTACGACACCAAAAATGACATGGTCTATGTCTGGGGAACAAAGTCAACTCGTTTGATTAATGTTCCGGACAAAACTGAATCATCCAAATGGACGTTTGAATGGGTCCTGGGAATGAAAAATGGACGACCGCGCATAGCCTATGTGAACCAGTATTCAGGTACACCAAATATTAAGAAAATTACAATCAACGGCAAAGAACAACTGGCAACACTCGATAATCCGCCGCCGTCAATAGGTAACTAATTATGACTTCAAAAAAGGTTTTTCACTGCACCGCGATTACAGCAGTGATTTTGCTGGCAACTTCGAATGTGGTATTTGCTGAAGACTATCAGTTACCGGCGACAGTAAATAATCCGGTAGTTATGCCTGTCGGGGCCGATGAATTTCAGAACGGTGTGAAAAATGCGATAATTAAAGACACTGGCACTACGACTGAGACCGTACAAGCAACAAAACCGACAACTGCTCTGCCAAGTCTTTCACCTGCAAGCAGTGCTTCTCCCGCAGTCAATGAAATAACCGGGGCGTTGTCAAATAACCCTACTCTAGCTGGTTACCAGCAACAGGTTAAATCAGGAAATTTTGATAGTTACGGAAGACCAGCAGGGAAAGAACCTCAACAAAATGCACAAAGTACCGGGTCCCCTTCAAAGGCAGATGAACTTTATGTTGAAGCACGTAATCGCTATAAAGAAGTACAACGAGTAAACGTTCCGCCTGGTGGCAATATTGTACTCCCGGTTTCTCGGGGGCTGCAAAACAGAATTTCGACTTCATTTAAAAATGCATCTGTAAGTACTTCAACGCCAGCTGATGAAGCCAGTATTTTCGTTAATGGCGGGGATGTTTTTATTTCAACAAATACAGATAAGCCTATAGGAATTATGCTTTCAGAAGATTCAGTTCCTGAATCTACTTATAACCTGACACTGGTTCCACTGGATGTACCAGGGGCCATGATTTCAGTAACAACTTCTTTGAGCCCGACAATGCAGGCAAAACGAGAAACTTCTCTTGATAAACAAAATTATGATGAGATGCTGGCACGCTCACAATCAGAAGAGTTGACTCCTTCAGACCCTCGGCAGGATGACCATAAACAGCGGATCATTGATTTGTTGACTCCGGTTGCACTGGGTGAGGTTCCTTCTGGTTTCAGTTTACAAGAAGACCGCTTGTCACGCATACCAAGCTCAGAGCAGTCCCCATGTAATTTCAATATGTACGCCAAGTTAGGTCAAAGACTGGTGGGATCTCGGGAATTGATAGATGTCGTTCTTGTTAAGAATGATAAGCCTTACGGACAGGTAGTGGCTGATCAGCAATGTATAACTGAAGGCGTGGTTGCAAGCGCTCTATTCGATAAAGCATTCCTTCAGCCCGGGGAAGAGACCGAACTTTATATTGTGCGGGATAAATTATTTAAAGAGCGTCAGACTCGTGTTACTACGCGCCCAAGCCTGATTAAAAGATAATATGAGAAAAGCTACTTTTCTTACAGTGATCTCGTTTGGTTTAGTTGTCTTTTTGGGTACCAGTTATTACTACCAAACTAAGTATATCCCGAAAGGCACCGTGAATATATTTCCTGATGTCCACCGACAGGGTGAGATCGTTGATGATGCCTTTGGGAAAAGCACGATTGTTATAAGCGACCCAACGCTTGCGGATAAATTTGTTGGAAGTTCAACCGAGTCTGTCGGTCGGCATGAAGTTAATGTAATAAAAGAATTGGGCACGCAAAATAATGGTTCGAAATTTGTTCATGATGAGTCTGATAAATCAAGTTTGACGGTTGGAGATAAATGGCCTAGGGCTGGTGAACCTTATATCGTGCCTCAGATGACAGAATACGAGCGGAATTTGAAAGTTAAGCGATTCCAGCAACCAAAGAATGGAGTTAATAATGGACATTAAAAAGGCCTGGGAAAATAAAACTGTCAGAATCTCAGTAATTGGTGCTGCATTGATGGTATTGATTGTTGTCATCAGTCAATCAATCTTTACCACACCAGTTAAAAAAGAGAAGAAAACCCAGAAAAAAGATATGCAAACTGGATTCCTTATTGATGATTCACAAATGAACAAGCTGAGTAATGAGGAAAGCCAGAAGACTTATAACGAAATGGTAAGGCAGAACCGTATTGACCAGAACGCTGCCAAGGCTGACCGTGACAAAGCTGAAAAGGCTCAGCAAGAAAACAAAGCACAGATAGCCAGTCTTGCTTCGCAAGTTCAGCAACTCACTACGCAGTTGACTGAAATGCAGACCTCAAGAAATGGTAATCGCAATCTCGATGCAGGCGGACCACGCAAAAACGTCAATGAACAAGCCCCAGCAAAGCCATACCAGCTTAATCCAAATGCAGCGGTGAACGGGGTTAGTTCTGGATACGCACCTATATCTCCGACCCGAAACAGTCCAATGCGGACAATAACACAGAGTTCAATTAAGACAAACGGCACTGATGGTGTCATTCAGGTGATGCCGATATCAGAGAACCGGATCAGAGAGGGGCGCGAGGTTGTTGCGGGAAGTGAAAAGGCCCCAACGCGAACTATTCGCGGCGATGGGACTGCACCTGTTGATAGTAAAGCTCGTCATGCGGCCCGTAAGGATGAAATGTTTCTTCCAGCGACGTCAATTATTACTGGGGTGCTAATTACCGGGCTGGAAGCTCCAACGAGTTTGTCCTCTAAAGCAGAACCGATGCCGGTTACCATGCGCATTAAAAAAGACATCATCATGCCTAACAATTACACGATGGATTTGCGTGATTGTAATTTATTGGGTTCTGCTGTGGGGGATCTGGCATCTCAGCGTGCGTACATTAGGGCAACCTCCATATCGTGTGTCAACTCGAAAGGAAAAGCATTCGACGTAATAGTGGAAGCTTATGCGGTTAGTGAAAATGACGGGAAAAATGGCATTCGTGGGAATCTGATAAGCAGAAATGGAAATGCGATTGCAGGTTCTGCGTTTGCAGGAGGGCTGTCAGCATTGGCGGGTAGTCTGAGTCCATCAAAGGTGTCTTCGCTTAATATAGATCCAAACTCTACGGCACAATACCAATCGCCAAACATAGGTGCATTAGGAGCGCTGGCCGGAGCCGGTGCAGCTCAGGGGGGTCTAAACCGTCTTGTGGACTACTATACGTCAATAGCTGAGCAGCAGTGGCCAATTGTAGAAATTAGCCCAGGGCGCCCAATTACTTTTGTCGTTCAAAAAGGGGCGACAATACCTACAAACCTGACAAGCCGCTGAGAATAATTATGGAAAATAACAACGACAATGAATCACCAAAAAAGAGTGAGTCTGCTGATAGCTTAAATATCGACGCGGCTAAACCGGTTGGGGGTATACGTACTACCAAAAAAGTAACTTTAGAGATCGATATCGAGAAAACTCTTAAGTATCTGATGGTCGCAGGCCTGGCAGTTCTTATCGTGATCTATGGATACAAGGGTGGACGTTTTGTATATGACAACTTCAAAGCAATGTCGCAACCGGCCTACCAGATTGCCGTGCTGGATATGCAAACTTTAAGAAAAGTATTTAATAAGCAAAATCCGGTGTTGGATTCGCAGCAATCCAAAACTAACTTTGAAAATTATTTTAAGGCATTAATGAAGGTTTACCGTGAACGTGGCTACTTGGTTATTGATGCATCCTTGGCAGTAACTATTCCAGAGAATGTTGAAATAGTCTCTTATATCGACCTTGGTGGAAGTTTTGGTGAGGTACAATCTCTTCCAGGCGAACCTAAAGAAAGTGAGATTCGATAATTGAAAAAGTTACTTTTGTCTCTGCTGATTTCCATTACCTCAGCGTGCCCGCCGCTTACTCTGGCTGTTGAAAATGTATTAAACAATCGTGATGCCGCTGCGTTAATGGAAAAGGCAAAAGAAGGTGGAGTATCAACGAAACCTTTAGACGGTGTATTGGCGAAAATGAAAAGCTATAAGCCTAAAGATGCTATTTACATCCCTACTGGCGGTCTTTATTTGTTCCAGGATGAACGTTCTCAGTTGATGGCGGTGACCACTGACGGACGGTATACAATCACGGGGGGGAGCGTCATGGACATTCTTCAGAGAAAGTCAGTGTTATCAGTAGAGGATATACGAAAGTCGTTCTTTATTAATTTAGACGACGCCCCTTTCCCTCTTGAAACTGTGGCATCGATACCTTTAGGAAACCCAAAACTCAAACGTCAAGCGGCAATATTTATTACGCTTGATTGTGACGGTTGTCAGGATTTAATAAAGAAATTCTATGATGAACGCGAAAAGTATCGGGTCGATATAGTTTTAATCCCCTCCCCCGGCGAGCCAAAGCAGGAATTGCGTCAATTATGGTGCAGTAAAGAAAAAGGCAAAGTGAATGATCTTGATATCTTACGTTGGCTTATGGGTAATAAGGCCGATATAGAAAAACGACTCCTGACGAAAGAAGAGGCAGAAGCATGTCCGGCTGAACCGTTAGTCGCGTCATTAATGCTGGCTGGCATTTATAAATTACAGGGAGTCCCCTCAGTTGTAAGACAGGATGGACTCGCTGGTAATGGCATACCGAAAGATTTTGATTACTGGTTAAAACAAAGTGTCGAACCCTTACTCAAAAACCCATTTGATACTAATTAAGGTAATGAAATGAACATTAAAAAAGTTATTTTCAGCGCTCTGGTTGTTGGTTCATCTTCATACCTGGCGGGTTGTACTATTGGCAGCGCAGAATCTGAATGCCCGGGAATTGAAAAAGGAGTTATTTGTAAAGGCCCGCGTGAAGTTATGGAACTGACGAACAATCGTGATGATCTCTCCGGCCTTGGGGAGGAAGAGGCTAATTCGGGAAAGGGGAAATCGGCTGTCAATGACAGCCAGTACCCTGCCCAACTAACGCCGCCTGGCGCAGTGCAGTACCCCAAGTCGTCTGTACTTGTTAATAAGCCAGTGACATACACAACGACGGAAGTAAAACCGGTTGGACAGCTCCCGGTGATGTATGATCAGACATTAAAAATGGGGGCGCCAACTTCAACAATTGGACCACGGCCAATCAGCGGGAATCCTGTTAATTCTAATGTACGGATGACAACGAGTTACAACTCAAATGGGTCATCCGTTAACCCCTTTTTGCATCCGTCTGCTGAAGTCGTGAAAAAAACAACTCAGGTTGTTACTCCCGCGCCTGCACCGCGCTATGTAGCACCAAATTCTGATATCAATGCAAGTAAAGACCTTTATTCCATTAACAATGGACAGCCAGTAAACCCTACGCTCAGCTCTGGGCAGGTACAGCAATACCGTACACAAGGCTACAAACAGGCAGTCGTTGCACCAGAGCCTCTTGCTGTGCTTCAGCAAGGCCGCGTCATGAGAATCACCTTTGCACCATATACGGATGATAATGACGCGCTAAATCTGCCTGGCTTTGTTTATGTGAATGTCAAACCGCAAACTTGGATTGCGGGCAAAAATTCAACATCAAATCCGGCACGAATTGTTCCTTTGGAAGTCCAGGATGCGGCTCGTGAAAATATGCAACAGCAACAGCGAGCAACGAAAGCAGTTTCGTCAAACGGTATTGTGAGACAACTCTGAGGTCACGAATGAGATCAGCTAACGTCTATAATAAAGAATTAAGCCGTCATCAGTTAGGTGGATTTATTCCCGTGTATGATCAGATTCCGGGTACACATTATTTTCTACTTGACGGAAACCGACTCGGTTTTATGTTTATCTGTAGTCCGTCGCCCGGTGTCTTTGATAATCAGCAGGATGTGTTAACTGAATTATTTAAAATGGACTTCCCAACTGACACCATCTGTCAGACCTCATTAACTGCGCTGCCAGACTTGATCTTGCACTTAAGTGCCTGGTCTGCCGTTCGTGGTGGTCGAATGGAAGGTCATGATAAGCTTAAGGGGGATTTACTCACTGCATATCAACTGGATTATTATGACCGAAGCCTGAATGAACCTTTGAAGCCGGACCACGATAAATTGATGCTTCGAGATTTTCAGGTCTGGATTTCCTTTTCAATTCCATTGAAGTCAGCACTTCCTTCTGAAATAGAAAAGACTCGCATTGATGCGCTTTACTCTGACTTAATCAGTAAGTTGAATACAGTAGGCCTTTTCCCACACAAAGTTGGTGCTGAAAATTGGCTTTATTGCATGGATAAGTTATTGCATCCGGGAAAAACATCGCGTTGGTCTGAAGGTCATGTTGAAGCTAGCACCATGAGACGCCTAAACGAGCAGATCAATGTACCGGGTCGAAAATATACAGTGACAGAGAATCATTTCTCATCTACAACGCAGAGCAATGATATTTCTGAGCATCGTTATTTCAAACAATTATCAGTAGTGAAGTTTCCAGAATTTGTAAACTTTGGCTGCATGTATGAACTTGTAGTTAATTGGTTGAATGGACGTAAAACGATCTTTAGCCCTTTCATGATAACCCAGACTGTCCATTTCGCCGATCCTTTAAAATTATCAAGAGAAAACGTCAGATATAAGGCAATTACTAACAAACAAGCCAGTATTCCAACAGTTTTGACGTTTTGTCCAAGATTAAAGGATATGGATAATGATTACATGACGATAACACGCGAACTGGAAGATGGGGCTCGCCTCCTACACAGTTATCTGACATTTACTGTAATGGGGAATTCAGCAGTTGATGTTCAGTCTGCCGCAGACCAGTTAAAATCATTTTATCTGGAAAGTCGTGTTAATGTTGCTGATGACTCGTACATAGTATTTCCCTCATTTGTTTCAAGCCTGCCGATGTGTAATGACCCAAAGACAATACTAGAACTGGATCGTTTTGAGGTCGTGAGTAATACTGGTGCTGCGCACATGACCCCCATATTTGGTCCTTGGAAAGGTAATACGGACAGACCCGTACTTAACCTTGTCTCACGAGAAGGACAGCTGTTGGGGCTGGATATCTTCAAGACTTCTGCCAGCTATAACATGGTCGTTGGTGCAACGTCTGGTGCTGGTAAATCATTCTGGGTCGCATACATCATTAATAATTATCTAGGCGCAGGTCCGCGTTCTAATAATCTGATCCATTATCGAGATACTTTTGAGGGATTCAAAAACAATTCTTATGATGCATTTGACCCTGATGGAGCCCAGATTTTCGTAGTTGATGTCGGACGCTCATACCAAGGTATTTCGGAACAATATACTAATAGTCAGTTTATAGACTTTGGGAAAAAGCCTGATTTTACGCTAAATCCATTCGCATTTTTGACTGATGTGACTGTTGGAGAGCGTGTTTTTGATGAAGCACCTGTCTTTAATGACGATTCAAATAATCATGATGATGATAAGGATAAAGTAGCCCAGACCATTATGGTTCTAAACCAGTTAAAAATAATGGCATCTGAAAAAGGAAATATTGACGATTTTCAACAATCGGTCATGCTGCAACTGATTAGTGAAGAATATAACGAATCACGCAAAGTTGGACGTACAGGCTCTATTACTGGATTTGCGCGACGCTGTTCTAACCATGAAGATAAGCGTATTAAAGATATCGGTGACCAGTTGGGGCAATGGTGTGAAGGAGGGATTTATGGGAATCGCTTTACAGAAAATCTCCCGCCAATAAATTTTGATAGCCGGTTTATTGTTCTGGAACTTGAAGAATTGAAGGGGACCCCACACCTTCAGACTGTCGTTCTGATGTCGATTATTCAGGCCGCTCAGCATGCAATGTTTATCAAGAAAGACGGACGCCGCCGGTTGTTCATACTTGATGAGGCATGGGAGTATATCCGTCCGGACAATGCTTCAGGTTCCAGTAATCATTCAAATCAATTTTTCTCCTCTTTCCTTGAGGCCGCTTGGCGCCGATTCAGGAAAACGAACTGTGCCGGTATTTGTATTACTCAATCCTTTGAAGATTACTTCACCTCATCGGTTGGTCGCGCACTAACGGCTAACTCGCCGTGGAAGATCATCATGAAGCAGGAAAAGGAAAGTATTGAAGCCATGAAGGTGAACAACTACTTCTCAACAACTGATGCGGAATATGAGCGTATGAAAAATATTCGAACGGTAAAGCGTGCATTTTCCGAGATGCTCGTACGATTCGAAAATTTCCAGGAGATATGTCGCCTCTATGTAGATAGAAAAATGGAGCTTTGCTTTACGACTGACAGCACCGATCGTGGAAAACTATGGGAAATCCAAAGCCGACTTGATTGCTCTTACGGCGAAGCAATTGAGATTCTGTACGAACAGGAAGTTGCGAGCAAATCAGCTGCCTGACGTTTTAAGTTACTGGTTACCTCATTTTGTTTTGACTGAGGTATCCAGTACGTCTTTGAAGTAAATAGTTGTTAGCTGTCATTGCCTGCCCTCCCCCGAAATAATAGCCCGGGTTAAGAATATCTAGCTCGGATTAAGTCCTCTCAAACCGTCATACATGAAATTCGATGCCTTTGTCATTCTTCTTTTGAAGGTGAATGAATATGATGAAATTTACTCCAGAATTATTCTCCCTACCAGGCTTTTGCTGTGAAGTTAATCAGATCAGGTATTATGTTTTGGGTACAAGAACCAACCAAGGGGGGTGTGGTTTTTGTATGGCAGATACAAACATCATTTTTACGGTTATAATAAATAACCATTATATAGATGAATTTATCGTTTTTTCTTTTAAGTCCTTGAAATAATTGGATCTAATATCTAGATGATGGTTGTATAAACTATACGTTAATTAGATTTGAGAATGCAACTGTTATGCGATGCGTAGATATTATTAAGGTGAATGGTTTGTTAAAACAACCAAAAAACAAGTAAGATCAGGTCTTATCTCCATAATAACTTAACCATCTAACTTTCTGGTTGGAATAAGAAACCATTTTAAGCTTATTCAATAACGAAATTTAACCACTTGAATCGACTGACCATGGTAGAAAGTTGGTAGGGTACCGTGGCATTGAGCCCCCTTAATCGCCAGACCATGGAGGGAAGCTGGTTGCGTACCGTGGCATTTAACCCCCTTAATCGCCAGACCATGGAGGAAAGCTGGGCGTGTCCCATGGAATTTTGTCAACGCCACGATTTTTAACCGTTATTTGCCATTTTCATGCCCGCTAAGATACTTTCGTTACTGATGCTGTCCGCTTTTCACCATTTCATCATCACTGATTGGCGTTGTGTTTTTGGTCAGCACTCCAGCTTTACGTTTCTCTTTTAACCGGTAACTCTCTCCTTTGATATTCAGCGTGGTTGAGTGATGTAGCAACCGATCCAGTATCGCTGTTGCCAGCACGTGATCTCCGAACATTTCTCCCCAGTCTGCGAACCCTTTGTTTGACGTCAGTATGATGCTCGCTTTTTCATATCGACGGTTCAGTAGCCGGAAGAACAGGCTGGCTTCCTCTCTGTTCATCGGCAGATAACCTATTTCATCCAGGATCAACACCCGGGCATAACTCAGTTGCTGCAGCTGACGCTCCAGCCGGTTTTCCTGTTTCGCTTTCATCAGTGTCGCGATCAGTCTGTCCAGTGGCATAAACAGTACCCGATGTCCCGCATCCACCGCTTTTACGCCAAGAGCTATGGCCAGATGAGTTTTTCCGACACCAGGAGGTCCCAGCAGGATCACGTTTTCGCAGCGCTCCACGAACGCCAGACCAGCCAGTTCCCGGACAACCTTACGGTCGATGCCCGGCTGGAAGGTAAAGTCGAACTGCTCCAGCGTTTTGACCCACGGCAGACGAGCCTGCTTCAGCCTGGACTCCATACCGCGCTGATGCCTGCCGTTCCATTCCTGCTGTAGCGCCATGCACAGGAACTCCCGGTAGTTCAGCTCTTTTTTAGCAGCCTGTTCCAGCAGGCTTTCAACGTGATAACTCAGATGCTCCATTTTCAGGCGACTCAGCAGGACTTCCAGCTCATGCATCACAACAGCTCCTCATAGGCACTCAGTGGTCGATGTTCCACCTGACTGACCTGCTGCCAGAGCGGGGCGTGATGCTCCGGCACTGTCTGCCAGCCAGACGATGCCGAACAGAGGCGATGTGAGGCCACCAGTTTCTCATTACTGTAGATCCGCAACTCGTCATCCAGCGATATTCGTATCGATACCGGCTGACCACACAGCGCTTCGGGAACGCTGTAACGATTACCACCAACCTCGATATAGCTGTCCCAGGACACATGGCGGATATCGAAGTAACTGGTATCGAAGTCCGTATCCGGTAACGGCTGCAGATGTTCCTGCTCCAGCGCGAAGCGCTGTTCCGGCGTTTCTTTGAACTGGCGAAGTTCCCGTTTGTCAGCCACATCGGCTATCCATTGCTCCAGTTGTTGATTAACATGAGTGAAGCTGTCGAACCTGCGGTACCGGACGAAGAAGTTCTCCTTGAGGTATTTCACCATCCGCTCAACCTTACCTTTTGTTCTGGCCCTGCGTGGACGGCATGCCCGTGGCAGGAAGTTATAGTGGTCGGCCAGCAACAGGAATCCGGAGTTGAACACGACTTTCCCGTTGTTATTCTTCAGCACCGCAGCCTTCTGGTTATCAACCAGCACCGTTTTCACACAACCACCGAAGTAGCGGAAGGCGCGAACCAGTGATTCGTAGGTATGCTCAGCATCCTGTTTTGGTGCGGCGAAGACATGGAAGCGGCGGGAGAACCCCAGCGTATTAACCGCAAAGTTAACTTTGCACCGTTGCCCGGCAACCTCCACCTCAACTTCGCCCCAGTCATGCTGGAGCTGGTATCCAGGCTGAGTTTCGAAGCGAACTGTTCTTTTTGACGGACGCATTTTACGTTTGGGCTGGATGTAGTAACGCAGCATGGAACGTCCGCCCGTATAACCCATTGCCTTAATCTCCGCGAAGATAACCTCGCTATTCCAGACATTCTCTGCCAGGCGCATGTCGATGTAATCCATAAACGGTTTCAGCTTAACCATTTTGTGGCGGGTCTTTCTGGCTGGCGGTTCAGGGTATTTGAGGTAGCGTCTGACCGTCCGTTCAGAGCAACCAATCTGAGCCGCAATATCGACAATGTACGCGCCCTGCTGGCGCATTTGCTTTATCATGTAAAAGTCCTCTCTGCTCAGCATGTTGATGTCCTTTCTGGTGTGAGAACCTTAAGGAAACAACATGTTGGGTGGAGCGGACAATCCAAATGGTGAATTACCGTCTTATATCACTGGCGCTGACACCTGTAGTTTGTATACACAATCCCTGGCATTGAAACACACATATGAAGTGTACTTCGGATATGACCGTACGCTCAGGAAGTACGGCAGATTCCGTCAAAAATTACCTGTAAAGACAGACATCAGAAAAAACAGTGCTCGCCGCAGACCGGTGACCGGGCGAAGCCCGCGAACCGGCGAGGAAGCGCAATGTATCTGTAGTTACAGGGAGCAGGTACGCCCTGAAGCCCTTTCATAAAACGGTTGTGTGCGCTGTCCTTCTGGAATGATTTATCCACATATCCGGAGGCCCGATCCAGTAAACAGATCCATGAATGATCAACAAAGGATCCATTAAAGATCCCCATATCGCTGCAAACCTTGTCACTCATGGGCCGGGAGCACGATCACATAAGCTGTGGCATGTTACTGATAAACTGTAACATGCTAATGATAAGCTGTATTCAGTAATCCATATACTGAAGTAAGTTAATGACATAAACTATGGTCAGTATGCCAGACTCAGTTGTTAAATACAGGCTGCAGGTTTTTCTTCAGTCAGTTAGCGGAGTTCTGACACACGATTTTCTGTTTATTCTTTTACTGTCCACAGGCTGGAGGCTTTCTGGAAAACGAAAATTCAGACATCAAAAAACTGTTCGGCGAGGTGGATAAGTCCTCCGGTGAGCTGGTGACACTGACACCAAACAATAACAACACCGTACAACCTGTGGCGCTGATGCGTCTGGGCGTTTTTGTACCGACCCTTAAATCACTGAAGAACAGTAAAAAAAATACACTGTCACGTACTGATGCCACGGAAGAGCTGACACGTCTTTCCCTGGCCCGTGCTGAGGGATTCGATAAGGTTGAGATCACCGGCCCCCGCCTGGATATGGATAATGATTTCAAGACCTGGGTGGGGATCATTCATTCCTTTGCCCGCCATAACGTGATTGGTGACAAAGTTGAACTGCCTTTTGTTGAGTTTGCAAAACTGTGTGGTATACCTTCAAGCCAGTCATCCCGCAGGCTGCGTGAGCGCATCAGCCCTTCCCTGAAGCGCATTGCCGGTACCGTGATTTCGTTTTCCCGTACCGATGAGAAGCACACCCGGGAATATATCACCCATCTGGTACAGTCAGCTTACTACGATACTGAGCGGGATATTGTGCAGTTACAGGCCGATCCCCGCCTGTTTGAACTGTACCAGTTTGACAGAAAAGTCCTTCTCCAGCTTAAGGCGATTAATGCCCTGAAGCGACGGGAGTCCGCCCAGGCACTCTACACCTTTATAGAGAGCCTGCCCCGGGATCCGGCACCGATATCGCTGGCGCGGCTGCGTGCACGCCTCAATCTGAAGTCTCCTGTATTTTCCCAGAACCAGACGGTCAGACGGGCAATGGAGCAGTTGCGCGAGATTGGATATCTTGATTACACGGAGATCCAGCGGGGGCGGACAAAATTCTTCTGTATTCACTACCGGCGTCCCCGGTTAAAAGCGCCGAATGACGAGAGTAAGGAAAATCCGTTGCAACCTTCACCTGCGGAAAAAGTCAGTCCGGAGATGGCGGAGAAGCTTGCCCTGCTTGAGAAACTGGGCATCACGCTGGATGACCTGGAAAAACTCTTCAAATCCCGCTGAACATAAACTGTAGTCAGTGAAGAGCGCTCCTTTACTGACTACAGCTTATATTAACCGGTGCAGTGAGTGGTCTGCTCACTGCAGTTTATATTCTGTTTCCTGCAGTGCTGTCTGTAGCTGAGCTGCCATCTGCCTGTCCCTTACGTAAGTGATCCCGTAACCTGATGCTGAGGCATTGCTCCCTTCATAAAACATGACTTACTCACTACAGCTTATATACATGCTCCAGCTTATGTTATGCCTGTTCTGCTGACCACAGCTTATATAAGGAAGCGCGTATGCCGTCACCTCAGGGGAGGCAGTGTACGCAGGATCTCCGCAGCATCCCGCCCGTCACCTGTGAAAGGCACTGCCAGCGTGGCAGCCATATCCAGTGCAAACACTCTGGTATAAACCTCCATCGAACGTGGATCCCTGTGACCAACCAGTG
>ERZ857951.437-NODE-437-length-55282-cov-4.516305_pt1 | contig 55282 bp, 40 predicted proteins | sample MGYA00519759_ERZ857951 | MGnify/ENA primary metagenome ERZ857951 (study PRJEB31778, sample SAMEA3449377) | human gut metagenome | biome: human gut; feature: human-associated habitat; material: faeces | place: United Kingdom | collected 2010/2012 ...
GGAAAAATTACCGGGACAGTCTGCCGATTGACTCATAATGACGGAATTAAACGACAGTCCCTATCCTATAAATTGTCCCAGTTGCGGTGCCGCATTTTCATAATAATCTGCAATAATTGTTTTATAACAGACTTCAAGAGTTCCACATATGCGGATCAAAGAATATTTGGTCAGATATCCAGAGAGTGGGCTAGTACTCCCAACCCCATTTATAATACCTGTAATACGGTCTAGCTCGGCATTACAGTCATCGATAGCAGCCTTGGCATTAATATTATTAATCATAGTTTTATACCATATAAAAAATGGAGTGCGCAAGAGATGCGTGTTCGGATATTATCTATTTTCATAGTACCTTGAGATATACTTTCCCTATATGTCGCATCTCTTAATAATGCAAGGCGTTTCTCTGGTAAATTTTTTACTACATCAATGCATCCTTTTTTTAATGCTATTGAAGTTGCAATCATTATAGAATCAAAAACTGTAGGGTATAGTCTACGTCTTATTTTAGAGAGATCATTTTGTAGATTAAAAAATGCTTCTTCTCCCATATTTGTATAGATAAAATCTATAACAGAATAAAATTCACTTTCTTTTTCAGCAATAAAATCTGTAGAGGCATTAATATTTGATTGCATATATTTATTTAGAGTCTGCTTTAAACTTATTTTCTTTTTGTCAGAATTATATATTTCTACAGAATTTAATGCGTAATATCTAAGGATTAATTCTAAATCCATCATCCTTGGATCTTCTTCTTGTTCTCCATACAAATAACGCCATTGTTGATACTTATTTACTTTAAATAAAAGGGTATTCATATTACCTTGATATACGCAATTACGAATTTCTTGATTATTTAATGTGGTACCACTAGTATTAATTCTTTCAAAAACTTGAAAGAGCCCAGAATCATCAGATGGATGTTTTTGTTCAAAAACAATTGCATGAATAGTGTAGTTTTTCAGTCTTCTTTTATCTATTTCAGTTAGCTCTTTAAAGGCTTTTCCTCTCCAACGTTCGTTTATAAGTTCTGAATTAATTAATTTAAAATCAGAATCGTCACCATGCCATATACCGTCTTCAATATAGTCGTATAATGTACGTATTCGTTGATAACCATCAATAATAAGGCGTTTCCCAGATTGTTCAATGTTTGCTAAAAATATACTAGGAACAGGAAGTCCAAGAAGTAGCGATTCTATAAAACGGCTAGCATCTTTTTTCTTCCATACATATTTTCTCTGCAACTCAGGTTTTTCAATATCACCTTCTTTATATTGTTGGATTAATTCTCTAACAGAAGGATCTGCGCCCCATGAGGTAATATTAAACAGGTCATCATTAGAGAACTCTTCATTTTGCTCTTCTGAAATAAAATCTATATGTTCACTCATAGCTATGATAATTAAATTTTCTATACTTAATTTGTACGCTCTAAATCTAATACGAAATTGGCTTTATGTTAAATTAATGTTTATTTTATTGCATAACAGGTAAAGCTGCACCACATATTGGAAGGCAACAATATTTAACATAGTCCTAATTTCTTAAAAAATATTTGATTTCGCATTTTTGCATCATCAATTACTTTTTTAAAGCTTTTAATTTCAATATATGCATTATACTTAGGATTATAGCCAAAGTACCCTTGTTTATCTGGACTTATAGAAAGTCCTGATAAATCAGCAAACTCCTCAATCTTAGGTACGATATCACATACAATATATATGTAAACAGGAGTTACGTTTTTATCTACAATAATCTCTTCTAATCCTTCAGGCATCTCATATTTTCCTGCCAGGATTTTACCTGCATAGCGTAATGCCTGATTTATTGGATTTTCCTCATCTGAATAATTCGTTCGTTTAGGACGTTTGAATTCAACAATAGCGATAGGGGATGTGATAGTGTTATCTCCATTTCGATAAAACAAACCACTTTCATAAAATATAGCAAGATCTGGCTCCTTGTGGTCAGAACTAGAAATCACTTTATCTGATGCTATATATTGAGTGAAATTAAATCTTTCATCAAGTAACCATAAATTATGTTCTTCATATTCAATCTCCCTATCATCCTTTATCATAGGAAATATTAAATTATGCATTTCACTCTCTTTGTGAGATTTTCCTCCATCAATCCTTTTACGTAAATCATCGAATAATTCAATGATTCTACGTCTCTGACATACATAATGAGCTAAATCGTTTTTTGCTGTTTCTGTCACATTCTTTAAAATATCATTTACTTCATCCTCAAAAGATATATCACTTTCATCTTCAGCATCAGAGTATTTGTCCTGCAACTCCTTTAATGCAATCCTTGCATTTTGTTCTTTGTCAAACTTTATCTTCTGGAAACGCATTTCCAAATCAAAATCTGAAATACCTATTGGAATAGATTCCATATCTACATCCTTTAATAAAGTCTTATTCCAAGGTGCTGTATTATATACATAATGTTCGACTTTTTGCTTCTTATCATTATATCGTTTTTCTATATCATCAGAAAAATAATTTTTAATAATAGATGAAGTGGCTTTCATTATCTGCTTTTCAGATAAATCTGAATATATATCATCTTCTTTACCGAAGTTGAAACCATCTCTTTCTGTTGTTACATTGTCATCAAGATATTTACCTTGAACATACGCTTTTATCATATAGTTCTTCTGAGTCCCATTTGCTGTTATCTCGAACATTGTTTCTTTAAACTCAGGTACATAGTTATGCAATGCCGACTCTGTAACCTCTCTATAATTTGCTGTTAGACAGATTTTATTTGTTATTGCGGAATAGTATATTTTATAAATCTTTACTACAAAATTCCATTCATTATCACGACCTTTTATCGTAAACTTTTCTTCTTTGCCAATCTGTTGAATATCGGAATTTTCTCCAATATAATCGTTTAAGACTATTGAATTAGATTCATCCTCTTCTTTAATTGTAATTTTGGGAGTATACTTCCCCCCAGTAACAAAGAATACCAGCAAACGCTCTACAAGCTTTCTGGCAATAACTTCAAGTCCTTTGTCCAAATCAAAAGACTTGATAGAAGAAAGGTGCAAAACTGTACCTGTATGCAGGTCAGGGGTGGATTCAATATCTATTATTTGTTCATTTTCTATTATTTCATCTGCATGTCCGAACGTAAAACTTCGTTGTTTATATTTACCATCCTCGCAAAAAACACTTTCAATAGAAACATTATTAAAGTATTTTAGATACATAAATCGACCAAACCCTTTACCGCCTTTAGACATCTTAAAGCCACTTCTATAAGTATCAAAAGAGTCTTTGTTTTCCTCTGTAAAACCGATACCATTGTCTATTATATCTATCGATACAATGTCAGACAGAGTATTAGTATTGTCTAAATTTAAAGACCGCTGACCAGTTCGCTTTACTATAATATCAATAACACCATCGGTTCTTTCAGTACCGATGGCATCAATAGAATTACACACAGCTTCAATGACAGGCGTTAAACTTGTCGTTTTAGACTTAATATCCTTGATGATTCTATCAATATTAATCTTACTCATCTCAAATTGATATTACATTCCCTAGTTTATTACAAATATAGCGAATAAGTCTCATTTCAGATGGATTGTATTGGATTTTTTATCTGATAGAATGAATTTAAGGTTTTAATATTAGAAAACACATCAAAATCCTTTTCCGGTTATTATATTATTGAATAAATCACTACCTTTGTATCAGAATTAAGTGTTCTTTTCAATAATGCAGAATAAAACAGATAAGGGAACTTTGCTCGTTTCCAGATCGTTACCTGTCAAGATTCTCAATTTCATAAACTGCTTGTTTTCAGAGAGAAATGGAAACTGTTATGCCTATATGAGTGGAACGAGCGTCGCTTTGAGTTCGCTTGTGAGGGAATCCGCCGTATGGATTTGATGCAACAGGAACGTTATGGAGAAATTATGACGGCTGTATATAGTAACGGCTATGCGACAGAAGATGTCGATAAGGGACGTTATTATACAAAGGAAAGAGAACTTTTCCCCATTCCTCAAAATGATATAGATTTAAGCCGAGGTGCATTGGTTCAAAATCCCGGATATTAGATCGTCTTTTTTAGGGAGGGTAAATATTTGATAATTAAGAAAGTAGATAATTATATATGAAAAGATTGATATATTTGATTTTACTCTTGTTCGGATTGTCCGGTTGCAAGACAGAACAACAGGAGGTTCAGAATCCGATAGTTGTGGATACCGATTTCGTGTTGCAGGAAAACTATTATGGAGGGGCGATGCAATGGGAACCCAATGACCGGGATTCGATGACGGAGGAGCAATGGGATCGTTTGTTTAGACGAGTCGAATTTATGAAACTTGGGTATATTCGTTGTTGCATAATGCCCTATTTCTACTGTTTCGGTTATGACGGGAACGACCCTATATTGCTTTGGGACATGGATTCGACGAAAGTCGATGCCCGTTGGTATGCTAATTCTCGTCGATTCATGAACGACTTGTATCGTCAGCTTCAATTTTGTAAGGATAACGACATCGATGTGTTGCTTGGAGAGTGGTGGAAGCCGATGAATCCGAATTGGAAACAGGCTGTCCCCGTCGATATGCCTAAGTATACGATAGAATTGGACGATTCCCGATATGCCGTTCAAGTAACTGAATTGGTTGAATATTTGGTTAAAGAGAAGGGTATGACTTGTATCAAGCAATTTAACTTGGGGAATGAAGTAAATTTGGTGGCCAATGATCCTCGAAACGGTTATTCATGGGAAAAATGGAAGAAATCCATTCTTAATCTACGCTCGGAACTGGATAAACGGGGATTGAATGATATTGAGATTGTGGGACCGGACGGAGGTTATTGGGGGACTGATGTTTGGTTCAATAAGACATTGACCGAATTGGATAGTGTGGTTCCTGTCATCGATTATCATTGGTATATCAATAAAGATTGGACTTTTACGAATCGTGTGGAAGATGAGACACGAATGTTTCGTTTCTTTACACAAATGCAGGACAGCAGCAAAGTGAATATTTGGGGCGAAATGGGTATTCGTGACGGACATAATGAGGTGCTTGACCAGCATACGTTGATTCACCAGTGGTGGTATGGAACGTTCGTTGCCGATGCCTTGATTCAGACTTTGCGCTCCGGTTGGTCGGCTGCTGCGGCGTGGGGTATGGATGATGCCATGCATTATAAGGACGACCTCGATGAACAGAAACGTTGGGGATTTTGGAATTCAATCGCAGAACAGAAAAATAAACCGGAAGAAGCGAATATACGTCCGTGGTTTTATACGTGGTCGTTGATGTCGCGTAATATCCCGAAAGGGTCGAAAATTTTGTATTCCAATTCTTATAGAACTCAGAATTTGAATGGTGTAGCCGCATTGACTCCGACAGGAGATTTGACATTTGCGATTACAAATACAGCCGATTTTGCGCAGCGTGTAACCGTACAGATTCCTACCGTCGTAAACGATCCGATAATCAATAAATATGTGTATTTCGAGGACGATTATCCGGTCGATACAGCAGGCTTTCCGGTTGTGAAAGAAGTTCTGAAAGATGTCGATCTTCAAAAGGGGATAGTTATCGATTTTCCCGCGAAAGGTTTTGTTCTGTTGACTACGATTGGAGGTAGCAAACCGGAGATTGTAAAAAATGATAAATATATGATGGATCCGATGGAGGGTGTCCAACGTATGTATGATCATTCCGACAATTTGGGATTAAACGGGTTCCCTAAATTCTATGACGAATGTAACACTGCTGCTCCCGATTTCCAGTTCTTCAAAGTTTTGGAAGATTGCGGTACTATTCACCCTTCGACCAATGAAGAACATGCTTATATAACTTATAAGTTCGACGGATTTAATCATTTTGAAATCAAAGTGTCGGGAGTGGAGACCATAACCGACCGTTTCAAAGTGTACGTCTCGCCGGATAATTGCGAGTGGAGAGAGGTCGAATTGTCGTTTACCGGACCCGAAATGTCTGTTTGGCGTTTTGTTCATTCGACCATAACACCGAAAACAGAACTCGATAATTGCAATTATTTAAAGATTGAAATGCTGCCGAACGGTTATTTCTCCAATACTCGTATTCGTGAAGTGAAAATAGAAAAACGGTGAAATGTTAGTACGGGGAATATAAAGAGGGCATACTCATTGTGAGTATGCCCTCTTTCTGTTATTACAATCGCTTTGTTATAATGAAAAGGTTCGGTCTTTCATCGGATACAAAGTAAAAAGTGCAGATGTTTACTTTTAATGTCGGTTACGAAAAATCTCGACAGCTCGATAAAATGCATTTATGTTTTCGAGGGAGACACCCGGAGGAACATCGCAACCCGTTGAGATAATAAAGTTGTCGAAATCGGTAGTAACATGCAGCAGTCTCTCCGTTTCGTCGTAGACTTGTTTCGGAGATGACGATTTGAAAATACCGACCGGATCAAGATTCCCCATAACAATGCGATCGGACGGTACTTGTTGAAGGGCGGAGACGATGTCGCATTGATTACCGAAGTGGAGAGCCCTTGCTCCTGAGTCGATCATGGATTGCGTACAGTGCCCTGTGTTTCCGCAGTTGTGCAATACGAAAAGGAAGTTTTCATTTTGTACGGTCTCGACGATCGGTTTTATATAATTAGTCGAGAATATTGTGGCATCGTCGTTGCTGAGTAACCCGGCGGCAGGCTCGGCCATGATGATACCATCGACTCCTGTTTCTTTCAGAGACCGAATGTATTTGAGAATAAACTCTGAACATTTTGAGAGTAGTATTTTTGCTAAATCGGGTTCGACGTAAATAGCCATCATCATTTCTGACATATCGTAAAGTTGACCTGCCAAAGAATAAGGTCCGATACAACCTGCAAAGACCGGGCGGTCATTGATTCGTTCTGCCGCAAGTCTGTTTGCTTTCAGATATTCGGGAATACGGGCGGTATCGGTATCGGGAATGCGGAAATTTTCCACTTCGTTCCTGTCGTGAAGCAACCTTTCGGCAACACTGGGTACGTCGTTTTCGGAGAAATGAAGTTTTGCCCCGAAAGCTTCTGCTTCGACGGTAAGGTCCATGATGACTGTCGCCGCATCGGAAGGAGTATTTTCTGACAAGGCGATAATGGCATCGGCATGTGTCTGGCCGTCGGTAACGGCGGCTTTTACAGTTTTCTCGATGAGCTCGATTCCCGGGTGTGTCATAATGGGAATAGCATATCGTTTATTCCGATTGAGATTGAGTTTCATGATTAAATGATTTTTTAATTCGTTTCTTATAACAGTTGTCCAGTTCGCAGAATTGACAACCGTATTTGCGGGTATCGACATGAAGTCCAGAGCCTATCACTCCGCTGATAGATTTTATAGGATACATCAGGGCACTGCTATTGAGAGTGATTCCGCATACATTATCGGGTAAGAGTGAGAAGAGTAATTTCTGTTCATTCACATGCCACCCGCAATAACCCGGACTAAAACGGTTAGTATGGGGTATTCCCGGCAATTCTGTTTCCACGAACTTTTCCATAATGTCTCCTGTCGCTTCGGCAATACAACTACCGAGGGTATCCCAGATGAATAGTAGCAATGCATCGTCTGCATTCGATAGTTTATTGTGAAAATCTTGATATTCCATACCGGCAGTCGCAGCGAAAAAAACGAATCTTTCGGAGTTTTTCAACAGTGTGGCGATAGTCTGGTTAACGTGAAATATTTTTTGATTACAGCATATACAATCCTTGTTTACATACCCGTCGAACATTCGAAAGTAAAAACGAGGTCTTACTATGTTGTTTGCAACGAGGAACAGGTTGTCGACTAAATCCCGAACATTTTTGTCGGGAGATACTGCTCCATACCCCATTTCTATATATACGGTTTCTTTTGTCAAGTTTAGTTCTTCGAACCGCAGTGAATGTTCCATTTCTCTTATTTGTTCAATAATTTTCGGGCGAGAGTTACAGCGGCATTGGCATTGTCGCTATATCCGTCGGCTCCGATTTCTTTGGCAAATTTCTCACTGAGTGGAGCGCCTCCAATCATGATTTTGACATCGTTTCTGATTCCGGCTTTTTCAAAAGCTTTGATAACTTCTTTCATATAAACCATTGTGGTAGTCAGAAGTGCCGACATACAGACAATGTTCGCTTTGTGTTCTTTGGCGGCTTCGACGAATTTTTCATCGGAAACATCGACACCGAGATTAATTACTTCGAACCCACAGCCTTCCAACATAGAGCTTACGAGGTTTTTCCCGATGTCGTGCAGATCGCCTTTAACCGTTCCAATGACAACTTTCCCGAGAGAGATTGTATTTTTGTCATTTTCCATGTAAGGTTTAAGAAGTTCCAAAGCTCCTTTCATAGCCCGGGCACTCATCAACAGGTTGGGAACATAGGCTTTTCCGGCTTCGAATTGAGTCCCGATTTCTTCCATTCCTTTAATCAAATAATCGCTGATCAATGTTTGCGGGTCGATATTTTCTTGAAGCGCTTCTTGGGTTGTACTGACTGCCAGTTCGAGATTCCCTTTTACGATTGCATTATGTAAATCTGAAAGTTTTGCCATTTTCGCTGGATTATTAGAAGTTGATTATTTTATAAGAAGTATTGCCTATTTTAATGAGATGTACTCCATTCTCTGCCGGAATGGAGTAACTCCCGTTTACGTTTTCTGCAAAGTGCAGTAATTTACCGTCGACAGAGAAAAGATAGACAGGCATGTTTTTAACGCCTTCAATATAAATATATCCGTTTTCGGCGGTTACCGAGATGTCGTTGTTTGTTACATATTCGATTCCCGAAACTTCTTCGGCGCTAAATATAAAATTGTCGAAGAAAGAAGTGTCGAGAACGTTCAGCCGGTCTGAATAATTTAGATTGGGATAGATGTCGATGCTTGTAATGATTTGACCGACATGATTCGACAAGTTCAGGCCGTACCTAAACCATTCTCTTTTCTCGTTACAGGAAAAGTGTCCGACAGCTTTTTCTCCCGAAAGGAAATTGACGACTATCTTGATTTCGGATTGTCCTGTCGGGCGGTAATATGAGAAGAACAGGTTGTGGTTACTTTCGGGAACTTGTACAAATGGATATAAATTTAATTGTGCGGACAAGTCTTGATCGGCATCGCTTGTTAATATATTTATTTGGCAGGCTTTATCGCTGGGATTGTTTTCTTGTATTTTGGGATTCGAAGCAATGGAAGACATTATGGAGGAATTGGCCGGAATAACTTTTACAAAAGAATTCAAATATTCGAAGTCGATGTCCAGAATTTGTCGGTATTGTTGGTCGTTGTTTGTTGTAATTTCTTGTAAATCGATAGGGGAATTTTCTGTATTGGATAGAAAGATGTTGTCAAAAATCAAAGATTCGGTGTCGAGAGTGGAAGTCGTCGCTGAATCTCTATAAGGATATATGATGATGTAATCCAGTGTTTTACCGATTAGAGGCGTTAGGTTCAGTTGTAATTCCCTCCATTCTCTGTGAGGAATTTCGAATTCGTAACCCAATAGCCTGTCTTCATTTTGAACATGTAAGGCAATGGCGATTTTTGCCGGTCTACTTCTGTACAACTGAATATTGAGCAGTGGAAAATCTTCACTGATTAGGATTTTATTGAGCGGAAATATAGTACTGAAACAATCTCGGGGATTGTATTCGTCGTTAATTAGAATTTCGGAGTATCCGGTATTGTCGCTGGTATTAGGGTCTCGTTTGCGGGGATTAGAACCTATGTAGGTTCTAATCCCTTTGTTATAGTCGCCGAGAAGCATATACCCGTCTTGCGATTCAAAGTCGATGGTTAGAGTAGACTGTGTGTCGGACGTATTTGTCTCCAACGGTTCCAAGGTAGTGATGAATATACCTTCTTCCATAGGAACTTCCACCGTGATTCCGGTAGAAAGATTTTGATCGGTTATTTTTTCATACGGAAGAGACAACGCAGCGCCATCTCCGTAACTGTTGCGGTTGAACCGATAAATGTAAAGAGGTTTGGTACAATCGACCTTAAAGGTAATGGATTGTGTTTTGCTTTGAGCATCCATACGTCGATTGACTACGACAAACGAGTAATCTTCGGAGCCGATACGGGCTCCGAGTATACGAATATCTTTGCGCCCTTCCAGTTCGGTCATTTTGAGAATTTTTGCTCCACGGGGAAAGTAACGGCACATCAGTTGCCATGTGTAGTACCAGGGACGTAAAGTCATACCGCCATAAGTTCCGGCATTGTTCCACATGCCGGCATTTTTATTCTGTTCCAGCCCGTCGAGAGCCCAAGCCAATCCCGATGCCATGCCCGAACGGGCAAGTTGTATGCCGTAGTCCCAAAAACCTAATGCATATTCGTAGGTGTCGATTCGACAATGAGCCGGAGCGTCGGCAACAGGCCAGTCGATAAAAGGGACTCCGATGGGAGCCATTTCCGACACATGGACGGGTTTGTTGGAATTGTCGTATTTATAGACATTTGCGAGATAGTTTGCAAAAGTCGTTTCAATGGTGCGATTATATAATTGATTGTAAGTATCGTCGGGTGTATCGTTCAGGTAGTTATGGAAATCATAGGCTGACAGTTGATCTGCGTTGTATTGTGCAGGTTTCCATATCCAGTCGCTCCATGAATCGGCTCCTGACAGAAAATTTGTGGGTAAGCCGCGTTTCTCCAATTCGGCGTAAAGTTTTTTTATCATGATACTCCAATCTTCGTAAGAGATACCTACTCCCAAAGGCTCGTTCGAGGGCGCATAACTGGTAATGATTTTATCGTAACCTTTTGTTCTAAAAAGATACTCGATGAGGTCGGCTTGCAGTTGGGCACATTCGTCGGTTGTGTAAAATTGTTTATAATCCTCTCCGTTATATCCGACCCCCCAGAAACCACTCATAACTTTAATATCGTGTTCCTTATAAAGGTCCATAATTTTGAAATAGGCCTGCATGTATTTGCTATCCCAATTATAAGTTCCGATGGGCAGATTATTCCCATCATCATCTTTGTTGAACCAATCGCGGATTACCGGTAAGCGGACTAACGAAGGTTTGATGGCAAGGATCCGTTCTGTCGTGGTTTTCCATAAATCATCGGACCACGGCTTAAAGGTGTTACCGTCGCTTTCGCGGGCGAATCCCCATTGATTGTACCCGAAGCCTTCCCACGGTGTTTGTAATTCTTCCTCAACAGTCGATTCGAATGCTTGTAAATTCGCAGGGACAATCAATGTTGCAATTACAAGGGTGAGTAAAATAAATTTTCGTTTCATGTTATCAAAAGTGTTATAATTTAGAAAACGTGTGCTTCAAATATTTGCGTGACTTATCTTGTTGTGATGAATTCAAATTTTGAGTCGGAGGAACTGGGATAATGGCTCCCAACCGCAATATAGATAAATCCTTTTTGTTATTTTTCTTTTCTTCGAATTTGTTTGACGGCATCGATCATTCCTCTGAATCCATCGACAGAGACATAAGAAGCGATGGAATTACCCGAACCTAATCCGTAACCCTTGCAAATGCGCCGGTATTCTGTGCCTTTTTTCAATACTTCGTCATATACGGATTGATAGGTTCCCAACGAAAGCAGATTTACATCGAAGCCTCCAAAAAGTCCTATTTGACCGTTATATCGTTTTATCCATTCGTCGAAAGGAGCGATCTGGTCTTCGTTGCTATGCTTTGCGTCGATTCCCAAAGTTATGATGTCGGGCATTATTTCGAATATGTTACCGCAACTGTGCAGAAGAAATTTTTTTTCTGCATGATGTACCAAGTCTATTATACGCTTGGTTTGAGGAAGTATGTGGTTAATGATGGTTGTCGGTTCGAGCATAGTCGATGTGCGGTGTCCCAAGTCGTCGCCCATACGGAAAAAAATGAAGATGTCGCTGTATTCTTGTATCATTTTGGACCATAATTCGACGTATAAGTCACCGATACGAATAAAAAGGTCGCGGAACAAATCGGGGTCTATGTATTGCATGATACACAGATTCTCGTAACCTACCAAATCTTGGGCGGATTCGAAAATGCCATACCCGCATCCTCCATATGCTTTCATTCCTGTTGGCAAGACTTTTCTGATAGCGTCGAGTTTGGGTTTGTTCGCTTCCCAAAACAAATGGGGTATTTCGTCGAAGGGATAGCGCTCAAAATCGGATCGGGTTTGAATGGGGCCTAATTTCCCTCCCATAATTGCACCGTGCTCCGGGAAAACGTCGCAGATTGGAGCTTCGAAGTCAAAAGCATCGTAGGTATTGTTTTTCCAAAACTCCGTTACTTTTTTGAAAAAGTATTCTGGTTCTGTTTCTTGGTAACCGATAAGTTCTTCTCCTGTAAATTTCTCTATAAATTCGATATCGATGTGATGTTCATATAGAGGGAGATACTTTGGCTTTTTGTTATAAAGGACATCGAGAATGTTGTTTGCATTCGGCTGAAACTGTTCCATGTTTTGAGAGAATTTTTAGTCGTTCCAATGGATTAAACCGGCTTTGATATTTTCCAGTGGCATATCGGGCCCGGCTTCGAATTGCCCGATGAGGCCACCATTTACCCATAGAGCTTCTTTCATTTTGTGTACGGCGTCGATTACATCTTCGACACTTCCTTCGGGGAGTATGTGCTGACGACATATTTCGCCCCAGTTTGTAATACGTCCGTTGCATTTTTCGGAGACTTTGTCTAATCCCATGCACCACACTTGACTATTGATGGCATCTACTCCTATCTCGATCAAGTCGTCGTATAGTTCCAAAATGTAGCCGTCGCTATGCATAAAAACGAATTTACCGGCAGTATGGACTTTGTCAAAAAAACGTTTGTATAAAGGTTTATATTGTTTCCTCCATGTTTCAGGCGAGATTAGTAAAGAGCGTTGTGAGCCCCAGTCGTCTCCGAAAATTATTCCGTCGACTTCTAATTTGAGCCATTCGTCTAAATAGGTGTTATAAAAATCTTCGACAATTTCCATTAGTTTGAAATATTCCGGAGACTCAATCAACGTATCCATGAAAAGGTTTTCTGTACCACGAAGGTATTGCATACGTTCGAACAAGCTAATCCAACCGCCTAAGATAAATTTGTCTTTATGAGTGTCGATGAACGCTTTTGTCTTTTCAAATCCAGAGATGCCTGATAAAAATAACTTTTTGGGACTTTCATAGTTCCAAACTTTATTGAAATCGGCAAAAGGATATTCTTTTACTTCTCCGATAATACCTGCTTGGTGATTTACCCAAGTCGATCCCCAACAATCGGTATAGCTGCCGATTTGGTAGTGACGTGCGTCTTCGGTGGGGTCGTCGAACGGGGCGGAGAGAATATCGATTTCGCAGCGATTGATGATGTCGTCAAGCGCTTGTCCGTATTTTAGTTTTGCGGCGGGCAGTTGCCACAGGTTTACCGGAATCCATTCCGGATTGTCATGTCGAAGGGTTCGTATTACATTTTCTTTGGCTGTCATCATAGCGGAATGGGTAGTTATATATTACATTTAAATGTCTTGTCGCCGATTTGTATTAAATAATTGCCATTGTTGAAATAGATATTTTCATTATCGGTCGAGATGTTTTGTCGATATAGTAGTTTACCGGATAGATCGAAAATATTGACTTGCTCTCCGATTGCATTTTTGATTATGATTTGATTGGATACAACGGAACAGTCGATTTCGTTGTTCCTTAATTCGTTAATAGTTGTGGGATCGCCTTCGTTTTTGAATAGAAAATATTCGTTGTCGGCTATATCGGAGGTAGAGGCCGTTATAATGTTGTCTTTTTGAGACAAATATTTTCCGTTAGCCAAAGCCCGTATTGCAGCTTTTTCACCTTTGTCTATGTAGAGGAATTTTGAGGCGGTGTCGAGATTCGATGAAAGTTCCAAAGCGCCGGTAGCAGCATTGACCGATAGATATGAATTGTTTTCGTTGAAGGCGATATATCCGTCGTCGGTATGAGAAACATTAAAACCTGTACCGTTCGGATTCATCGTAATGTCATTGTCGCTGATCGTTAACCTAAGATTGTTGGCAACGTTTTCCAAATAGTATCGTCCGTTCCAATAGCTTCTTTCCCCCGAAACGGCAATACATACAATTTCGAATTTTTTGTTTTCCAACAGTTTGATGTGGAGTATATGTTCTCCGATTCCCAAATCGGTCAATACGATTTGGTCGATGTGTTCTCCGTTAGAGCCGTCAATGACTACGGCCGGATTGTCGTCTACCCAAATTTGGGCCGTTCCGAAATTTTCGTTTGCCGGGCGTTTCCAATATGTGACGGCAGCAACGTCTCCGTTAATTTTAAATTGAAGTTCACTGTTTGCAATTTCGCTTCTCCAACCTTTTCCTGTGCCGAAATCCCAAATAGAACCTCCCGCCGACCAGACACCTGTTTGGACCGGGGTTATATCGGTTTCGTTCAAATAAAATGCATCTTCTAAAATGTTACTATATAGCGGAGCTGGTAGTGATGCCATTCGATCGATGTTCGATGCTTTTTTCCCTTCAAGAAGTTCGGTCGCTATTAGGTCGGCGATTTTTTGATGTGCGGTTGTATTGGGGTGTATGCCATCACCGCCGATGAGTGTAGAGGTTTGGTAATAGTCCAGCCATGTTTTTTCTCCTTTGATTATTTCGTCTTTTATGGCATCGTTGTAACTGACGATCGGAATTTGACAATGTTGAGCGATGGGATATTGACGTTCGATTTTTGAAATCCCAGCTTGCGTGCATAGCATTAGCGATATAACGGCTGGCTCACCCGGGTTTTTCCAGCATTTCCGTATCAGGCTTTCGTAAGAATCCAGATAAATATCTTCGAGTTGGTCGTTGCAAGCATATTCGATTATAATTAAATCGGGGTTGAATCGTAATAGTTTCTCTTCGGCACGGATACACCCGAAATAGGAATTCGTAGAACCGATACCGATATTGATGAAATTGACATTGATTCCAAAAGTCGATTCGAACCAAGCCTTTAATCGGGCTCCGTAACAATTGGTCTCCATCGGTTCGGCGTTGGCTCCGGCAGTCATCGAACCACCTATGACACCGATGGTAATGTCATTGCCGCTTTCAGCTTTTTCCAATAGCTTTTGAACCCGGTAATAGTTCGTTTTTTCGTTGTAATTCTTCGCTTGATAGCCGTCTCCATAATATACTATATTTCTTAATAATTCTATGTCGGATTGGGCATCTAAATAGATAACGACCTGAGTCGCATCTTCCGGTATCAAGTTGTCTTTTAAAGTGCATCGATATAGTCCATGCCCTTTATCCGTTATTTCTGGATAACCGTTGTCCCAACCTTCCACATATTTGGTTTCTTCTCCGGCCGAATTTTTTACGGCCAAAGTGGGACGTAGTCCGGTCGGAGAATAGTAATCGACAATTACTTCATGAGCAATTTCATTTTCGGGCAATTCATAAACTAAGAATGAGTAGTTTGATGGATCGTCGATTTTCAATCGATAGATGTCTCCGGCTCGTTGTGCCCAATCGTCGGTCGTTCCAGAAATCAATTTTGAGTTACCAATCCAAGTTATTTTATAGGTATCTTCGAATTCGTCATATATGCGTCCTGCGTATAGTAATTGGATACTGCATAGTAATAGAGATAATGTTAGGCATTTAAATATGTTCACTTTCATGATAGGTAGTATTAAGTTTTTGTTTTATCGTTTGTATGTTTTTTATGCAAAATTAGAATGGGTATTTGAAATATTATGATATAATTGAGTTAAAGGGTGATATTTTTTTGAATAGTTTATTGCTTAATGATGAAGTAATATTTGATTTTCAAAATAGTATTGTATATGTTCTAAATAGAATTAATGGGTATAGATGGAAGATATGAAGTGTTTTTTCGTTTATTATTTTTATGATTGATGGCCGATTTACAATGAAATTTTTTATAATTTAAAATATTTGTGTTGCTTTATTTTGTAAAATTATATTACATAATACCTAAATATGGGTATTATATAGTATATATATTATATTTAATTTTGCATAAAATTTTGTGGAACGATTTATAGGCTAATCATTTATTGTGTAGCATTTGTAAGAGCTGTTTATTTTGGAATCAAAATATATAATTAAGTAGTGTTTTTATGAAGTTATCAAGTACTAAATTAAAGGTTTTTGGAGGTTGGATCGTTGTGCTTATGTGTATAATGGCTTTTTCTTCCAAAGTTTTAGGGTCGGAATCTATTCCGAAAGAACGTGAAAATTATCAATTTACAGAACGGAGTGTACCTCTTAAATCAGGTAAAGCGCAGGTTCGTAAATATAGAAAGCGCTCGTCTCGAAATCCAGTGGGAATTATTAATATCTCTAAGTTGCCGGCTCGTACTCGTGTTGCCAAAATTAATGCACAAAATTCACCGGCGAATTTGTTCGGCTTTTTGGCAGCTACTAATAGTTATGAAGAGAGGGATTATGGTATCTACTCGATTAATCCTAATACAGGAGATTATTCTAAACTGTATGACGTAGAGGAATATGGTGAAGGCGAAGGCGGTGGGACTTACGCTAATGGAAAATTCTATTTATCGGTTTTTGACGAGTTTTACTGGTCGGGTATCAATTCTGCAAAATTGGTAGTCGTAGATGTCGTGACGGGAGATAAACAAGTTATAGAAAAAGAGGCGGAATATCCTAATGCTGCGGTGAATATGACCTATGATCCGGTCAATGATGTCGTTTATTCAATTAATTATGATGAGGCTGGGGAGGCTTATACGTTGAGTAAATTGGATCTCCAAACATTGGATTTTACAGTTGTCGCTCCAATGGAAAATTCTTATCGTGGAATGTGTATCGATGGAGAAGGGCAAATGTATGTAATCGATGATTATGGCGATGTATATAAGTTTGATAAAGAGTCTGCCGTACAGGGGGAGAAAGTAGTGAGTACAGGTTTTTTCCCTGAATATTCTCAATCGTGTTGTTGGAGCCCTCTCGATCGTAAAATCTATTGGGCTGCTTGTAATTGGAGTGAGAGCGAGTTGATTGTAATAGATCCGGTCTCGAAAGAGTTTTATACGCAATTGGCTTTTGAAAATGGAGAGGAGTGGATTGGCTTGTACACGACAGATCCTTTTTCTGATCCTTCTGCTCCGGCTGCTGTTGAAAATTTGAGTATATCCTATGTGACTCCGGGTGCGACGACAGCCCGAATTTCGTGCGATCTTCCTACAAGGACTGCCGGTGGTAATGAACTGAAAGGATTGATAAATGTAGCCATAGTAGTCGATGGCGATACTGTCCAGATAAAGGAAAACCAAAGTCCCGGTGCGGAATTTTCTATATCTCTTGTATTAACGAATGGATTACATGTATTGAAAGTAATTTGTTTGAATAGTGGCGGAGAGGGGGTTGCAGCTTCGATAAAAACTTTTACCGGAGAAGATATGCCCCAAATTCCAACCGAAGTGACCGCTGTTGCCGAAGAATCTGGGAAGGTAACCCTTTCTTGGACATTACCCGAAGCCGGTATTAATGGAGGTTGGGTAAACTTGACAAAAGTTTCGTATGACATTCTTCGTAATGGAGAGTCGTTATCGACCGACATAAAAGAGACAACTTATATCGATAATCTTCCCGAGAATGAGTTAAAGTCTTACAAGTATACTGTAATCGTGAAGTTCGGCGGAGAAGAGTGTGGGTCGGTCGAGAGTAATTCGGTCGTTTTTGGGAAAGCCGTTTCGCTTCCTTATGAACAAACTTTCGAAGATGCATCGTCATTCGATTTGTTGAACATAATCGATAATAATGGCGATGGTGTGACTTGGCAATTCGATACGGGTCAATTTAGTGCGGGTTATACTTTCTCTGCCGATAATGCTGCTGATGATTATTTGGTATTGCCTAAAATGACTTTTAAAGCTTATAATGTTTATCAGCTTTCGTTCGATATTTGTTCAGGCTCGGGGTATAATGCAGAAATTATTGGTGTTAAAGTGGGAGCGGAGCCTTCCGTAGAATCGTTATCTACGATTGTTATGGAACCGACGGAAATTATGGCGGATGCGTCTTCTCCGAGACATATTGTACTTACCTACGTGCCAGAAGCGAACGGGCAAGGAAATTTTGCAATTCATTGTACAAGCGTTGCCGATCGTTTTGGAGTTAATGTAGATAATATTCGTGTGGAAGAATTCGGAAGTATTTATGCTCCGAAGGGCGTAACCGATTTTGTGGTGACGGCAGATCAAGCAGGATTACAGAAAGCTACAATGAGTTTTGTCGTTCCGAAAGAAAATTATCAAGGAGAACCTCTTTCGTCTGTTTCTAAAATTGAAATCTTGCGTAATGGGAAGTTAATCAAAACGTTTGAAAATCCGGTTTTGGGAGCGACATTAACGTATGAAGACGAACATTCGGACTTTGGGTTTAACACATATAGTGTTGTAGCTTATAGTGGAGAAAATGCCGGTGTAAAAGTGGAACAAACGGTATTCTGCGGTATTTATTCTTTACCTTATATGGTAGCACCGACTCAACAGGAGTTTTCTTTGTTTACGATCAAGGATAATAATAACGATGATAATACTTGGTACTACGATATAAGCGACGGTTCGTTGAAGTATGCTTATTGTTCGAATTCGGCCGATGATTATGTCATAACGCCGGCCATCGAATTGGGAACCGCCCATATGATAGAGGTCGTGTTTGACGCTAAGGCCGGTGTAATGGGTTCTGAGAAATTGGAAGTGACTTATGGTAAATCGGATAAGCCGGAAGATCAACAAAAGGCTCAGACATTTGATTTGACGAACAAGGAATATCAAACTTTTACAGCTACCTTTGAAGTTACAGAGCATGGCCGTTATTATGTCGGATTCCATGCAATTTCCGATCCAGATCAATTTACCTTGAATATAAAAAATATAGAGGTGCGTAACGGTGCGTTGATGAAAGCTCCGGCCGCTGTTGCAGAATTAAAGGCTACTCCCGCTGCACAAGGGGGGCTTTCGGCAACGCTGAGTTTCCGGTTGCCTACTCAAAGCTTGAACGGTGAAGAGCTGACTGGTACGGTCGATGTGACCGTGAAACGTGTCGACGGGTCTGTGGTCGCTGAATTTACGGGTAAACAACCAGGCGAAGTTCTTTCTTGTAATGATGAGAATGCGGTTCAGGGAAATAACGTTTATACTGTGGTGGCCAAGAATGAGTTTAGTGAAGGAGGAACAGCTACGGTAACGTGTTATTGCGGTATCGATGTTCCAAGCATTGTGTCGAACTTTACAGCTTTACCCTCTTCCGATAATTTGAAGGCCGAGTTATCGTGGAGTGTTCCTACGGTTGGTGTGCATAATGGTTATTTCCAGCCATCTGATATTACGTATAAGATTTATGAGTATGTGGGTACGAGTTATAGAGAAGTGGGAACTACCACAGCCCTTTCTTATACGGCTACTCCGTCCTCTTCTAAACTCGATTCTTATACTTTCCTTGTCTCTGCTACTACTATCGGGGGCGAAGGCGAGGCTGCGTTAGATAATGTCGTATTGGGAATCCCTTATACGATGCCTTTCGAGGAAAACGGTGTGAATAATATGACAACAACTTATCCTTGGATTATGGGGGCATTGAGCGGACAAGCCGAGTGGGGATTGACGAATTATATCCGTAGTCTCGGTTTGGAGCCGGAAGATGGAGGAATGTTCGTTTGCCATTCTCAATCGGGTAAGGGAGAAGCTCGTTTACAAGTCCCCAAATTAGATTTGGGTGGTTTTAATGCTCCTACATTGACATTTTTATTATATCGTTACCAGAATGCCGCCGGAAAATTATCGGTGAAAGTGACTGCCGATGATAAAGCATATACCGAGGTTTATAGCGCCAATACAGCCTCTTTTCTTCCGGGTTGGACCGTATGTAAAGTAAATTTGGCTCAATATAAAGATTATCCGTGGATTGCAATTGTGTTTGATGGAGCTGTTTCTAATGGTAGTGATTATGTAATCATCGATAATATAGCGGTTGCTAATGAGTCGGAATTAGATGCGAAACTCGAAAGTATCAAAGGTGCTCGTCGTCCTGTCGTGGGTGAATCTGAAAATTATACGGTTGTCGTTAAAAATAACGGGAAGCAGTCGATAACTTATGATGTGAATCTTTATGTAGATAAGACTCTGGTTCAAACTCTTTCTCGGACGGAGGCTTTGGCGCAGGGAGAAACAGCCGATCATTTATTTACGGTTACTCCTACGGCTGAAATGATAGGTAAAGAAACTCCTATTAAAGCAGAGGTTATAGCAAAAGAGTCTGATGAGATCCCAGAAAATAATATATTGGAGGCAATAATAATCGCTTCTCAATCAGAGTTGCCTGTTATTACCGACCTAGTCGGGGAGAAAACAGAGAAGGCTCATAAACTGTCTTGGACAAAGCCTACATTGACCCCCGAGCCGATGGTAGATGATTTCGAAGGTTACGAATCGTTTATTTATGAGAATATAGGTGATTATACGGTGGTAGATGGAGATGGCTTGACCTCTGCCGGTATTTTATTCGTAGAATTTCCGAATATGGGTACACCGATGGCGTTTCAAGTCTGGGAACCTCTGGCCGAGGGTGTTGATGTGACTTCGAATAACTGGAAGCCTCATTCTGGTGAAAAATGTTTGGTTTCTTGGGCTGGTTTGAGTTATGACGGTCTGACGCCTCAAAATGACGACTACTTGATTTCTCCTGAAATTATAGGAGGAACAAACGTGTCGTTCTATGCTACGATTCCTACAACGGAATATACGCCGGAGACGTTTGAAGTGCTTTATTCGACGACAACGACCGATGTAGATGCCTTTGAATTGCTCGCTACGGAATCGGTTCTTAATGTAGGTTGGAAAGAATATTCTTATCAGTTACCAGAGAATGCCCGTTATTTTGCAATTCATTATATCAGTTCAAATAAGTTCGCTTTATTAGTTGATGATTTGTCGTATGTTCCGGTATCGGCGGTAAAAGATTTATCGGTTGTAGGGTATCATGTTTATTGCAATGGACAGAAACTGACTCAAACTCCTATCGTTGAGACGAATTATTCTACTCCGTCTATTGAATATGGAGCTTATCATGTCACTGTTGTTTATGATAAAGGAGAATCGTTCCGCTCGAATACCGTTCGTTTGGGAACATCGGCAGTAGATGAGTTGAACCGAAATGACATCAGGGTTTATGGTATGAACGGTTGCATTATGGCTGAGGGGGTGACAGGAAGAAAAATATCTGTTTATGGCATTGATGGTCGTATGCTCTTTTATATAGAGTCAGAAAGTGATACAGAGAAAATTCCAATGGAAAGAGGCGTTTATCTTGTGAAGGTAGATAATCGAACAATCCGGGTTCAAGTCCGTTAGTCAGCACACTGCTGGTAAAAGTATGAGAAGAGAGGAGTTTTTGAATAACGAAAGGCTCCTCTTTTTTACATTAAGAAGCCGTTGAATAATATTCGAGTCGTGGAGCCGTTTATATAATATGTAATACTGAGTGTATATTATATTATGCAAAATATCTATGATGCCCGACAAAAAGGGAAACTGATTTTTTTGTTGATTTCTGTCTTGCTGATTGGCGGGGTACTTTATGTCTCGAATGACCTTGTAGAAGACTTGTCTATCGAGGAGCGAAAGAAAATGGAAATATGGGCCGAAGCGACGCGTGAATTGGCCAGTGACAAGACTGAAATGAGCATGGAGTTGATATTGAAAGTGATACAGAGCAATACCTCCATACCGGCGATTATCGTCGATGATACCGGCGAAATAAATCAGTACCTTAATTTGAATTTGCCCGAAACGGATACGGAGAAATATTTACAAGAGAAACTGGAACAATTGAAAAGTAAATCCAATTTGATAGAGATCAATTTGGGAGACGAGGAGAAACAGTATCTCTATTATGACGATTCTATTTTGTTGAAGCGGCTATCTCTTTATCCGTACGTGCAGTTGGGTGTTATGGTCCTGTTCGTTTTAATCGTTTATTTTGCGTTGATTAGTACGAAAAAGGCCGAGCAGAATAAGGTGTGGGTGGGATTATCGAAGGAGACTGCTCACCAATTGGGAACTCCTATTTCGTCGTTGATGGCATGGATGGATTTGTTGGAATCGTCGGGTGTGGATTCCTCGTTACTGTCGGATATGAATAAAGATGTGAACCGTCTGTCTGTCATAGCCGAACGCTTTTCTAAAATAGGCTCGAAGCCAGAAATGGAATTGATATATGTCAACGAAGTGCTTGAAAATGCAACAGAATATATGCGTCGCAGAGTTTCCGATAAAGTATTGATTACGACTCATCTCCCTTCTGATGCCGAGGGTGCGATGGTGTGTCTTTCTTTATTTGAATGGGTTATAGAGAATTTGTGCAAGAATGCAGTCGATGCGATGAATGGAGAAGGGCGTATAGATGTTTATATGACGTCGGAGAAGCAACAGATTTATATCGATATAAAAGATACGGGCAAGGGGATTGCACGGAAAAATTTCAAAACGGTTTTTAATCCGGGGTACACGACCAAGAAACGAGGTTGGGGACTTGGACTTACTTTGGCAAAACGTATTATAGAGGATTATCATGCCGGACGCATTTATGTGAAAGATTCGGAAGTAGGAAAAGGTACGACATTCAGAATCGAATTGAAGCGAGTCGTTTAGTCGGGCTGGAAAATCTTTCTTTTTTTTGAATGTTGTCGGGGCTAATCGATTATGGCTCTCCATTTGAAAAATTGTGAATGTGAAATAAAAACTACCGAAAAGATTGACTTGTAACGATTATTTTTTATACCTTTGCGGAGTTTTAACGACAAATAGCATTGGGACGATTTAGTGCTTATAAATTACCGCTCAAAAGTATGCTGATAGGTACTCAGGATTTTGAGTATGTATTGGATAATGAGTTCTTTAAGAATATCGAAGGTGAAGATGTTCAAAAAGGAAAGGTGAAGGTGAAATTGACAGTGAAGCGGACGGCGGCTTCTTTCGAACTGGATTTTGATTTGGAAGGAGTTATTCAAATTCCGTGCGATCGCTGTTTGGACGATATGGACCATGAGGTAAAAACCCAAGAAACGCTCTATGTGAAATTCGGTTCGGAATACAGCGAGGAGAGCGATAATGTGGTTGTTATTCCTGAAAGTGACGGGGAATTGAATATTGCATGGTTTTTATATGAGTTCATTGCACTGACAATACCTTTGAAGCATGTTCATCAGGCAGGAAAATGCAATAAATCGATGAGTGCTAAATTGCGTAAACATGCGGCGCGTTCTATGGACGATAGCGACGAAAGTGAAGATGCCGCATCATACGATGATGAAGATGTTGTAGATGAAGTGCCCGGCGAAGGGGAGGAAACTGACCCGAGATGGGACGAATTAAAGAAAATAATAGATAATAATTAAAGTAATAGAAAAATGGCACATCCTAAAAGAAAACAATCGAAAACGAGAACAGCCAAAAGAAGAACTCATGATAAAGCTGTGGCTCCAACTTTGGCAGTTTGTCCTAACTGTGGTGCTTGGCATGTATACCATACTGTATGTGGAGAGTGTGGTTATTACAGAGGAAAATTGGCAATCGAAAAAGAAGCTGCTGTTTAAGCTCTTATCGATAAGTATGTATGGCCCTAAAGCGATTTAGGGCATTTTTTCACACACTAAGCCGATTTTATTATTATGCAGAATGCAAAAATAACGGGAATTGCCTCGTATGTTCCCGATTATGTTTTGACAAACGACGAGTTGTCGCATATGGTCGATACCAACGACGAGTGGATTACTACTCGTGTAGGTATTAAAGAACGTAGAATTTTAAAAGGAGAAGAAACGGGATCTTCCGATTTGGGTGTAAAAGCAGTAGCCGAATTGTTGAAAAAAACAGGAGTAAAGCCCAGTGAAGTAGATTTACTCATTTGTGCTACGTCGAATCCCGATTATCGTTTCCCTTCTACGGCATCGATCGTATTGGAAAAATTGGGAATAAAAACAGCTTATGGGTATGATATACAAGCCGCTTGTGCAGGGTTTATCGTTGCTTTGCAAGCAGGAACTGCCTATATAAAGAGCGGACTGTATAAGCATGTGGTTGTTTTGGCGGCAGAAAAGATGTCGTCGATGGTTAACTATAAGGACCGTTCTACTTGTCCACTGTTCGGTGATGCTGCGGCTTGCGTTATGTTAGAACCTACCGACGAGGAAGTCGGAGTGAAGGATGCCGTGTTGCATACCGATGGTATGGGACTGCCTCATTTGTTGATGAAAGCCGGTGGTGCTGTTCATCCTGCTTCGCACGAGACGGTAGATCATGATGAACATTTTGTTTATCAGGAAGGTCGGGCGGTATATAAGCATGCGGTAACCGATATGCTCACTTCTTCGGAAAGCGTGATGGCTCGCAATGGTTTGTCCGTAGATACGATCGATTATTTTATTCCTCATCAGGCAAATTTGCGTATTATAGAGGCTATTGCCGATCGTATAAAGCTGCCGGAAGAAAAATTATTGGTCAATATTCAAAAGTACGGGAATACGAGTGCATCGTCTATCCCTTTGTGTATGGCCGAATTTGAGCATAAATTCAAAAAAGGAGATAAACTTGTCCTCACGGCTTTTGGAGCAGGATTTACATGGGGAGCTCTTTATCTCGTTTGGGGATACGACGCAAAATAAATTTGTCGAGATATAAGAAAGACGCATCTTTTGGCGAAAGAGATGCGTCTTTTCTTGTTTTCGAACAAAAGCGATTGTAGGTTGTTTCGTCGGGTAGAATATTTTCACTACTTTTGTATTCAGAAGTTATTGACTTGTAACCAAATAAAACAGAATTATGCATAAGGCCGGATTTGTAAATATTGTCGGGAATCCCAATGTAGGTAAGTCTACGTTGATGAATTCACTGGTCGGAGAACGAATTTCGATTATTACGTCGAAGGCACAGACGACTCGTCATAGAATTATGGGAATAGTGAATACCGAGGATATGCAGATCGTCTATTCCGATACTCCGGGAGTTCTTGTCCCTAATTATAAGTTGCAGGAGTCGATGCTGAATTTTTCTCAGTCGGCATTACTCGATGCCGATATTTTGCTTTATGTGACCGATGTGGTGGAAGCTCCTGCGAAAAACCAATCGTTCCTCGACAAGGTGGCTCGGGAGACGGTTCCTGTATTGGTAGTTATCAACAAGATCGATTTGCTGAAAGAGCAGAGCGCTCTTGAAACGTTGGTAGAGGAGTGGAAACAGTTGTTGCCGAATGCCGAGATTATACCGGTTTCGGCACAATATAAATTTAACCTCGACTATTTGTTGAAGCGTATTCAGGAATTACTACCTCCGTCACCTCCGTTTTTCGAGAAAGATGCTTTGACCGATAAGCCGGCTCGTTTCTTCGTAACGGAAATTATCCGTGAGAAAATATTGCAGACGTACGATAAAGAGATTCCGTATGCTTGTGAGGTGGGGGTAGAACAATTCCATGAAGAAGAGAATCGTATTCATATTATGGCTGTTATCTATGTGGAGCGAGATTCTCAGAAAGGAATCGTTATCGGGAAAGGCGGTTCGGCTTTGAAGAAGGTAGGGACTTTGGCCCGGAAAGATATCGAAGTGTTTTTTGACAAAAAAGTTTTTCTCGAACTGTATGTAAAAGTGGAGAAAGATTGGCGTAGTCGGGAAAATAAATTGAAAGGTTTCGGGTATATACCTGAATAAAAGATTAAGAAATAAAGGCTGTGAGAGCCGTAAAAAGAAAGTGGAATTATGGGAAATATAGTAGCGATAGTAGGACGCCCGAATGTGGGAAAATCGACTCTTTTCAATCGTCTGACTCAAACTCGTAAAGCGATTGTCAACGAAGAAGCCGGTACGACACGGGATCGACAATACGGTAAGGTCGAGTGGTGCGGTCAGGAATTCTCTGTTATCGATACCGGAGGTTGGGTTGTTAACTCGGAAGATATTTTTGAGGAAGAGATTAACAAACAAGTGGCTTTGGCCATTGAGGAAGCCGATGTTATTTTGTTCATGGTCGATGTGAAAACCGGTGCGGTAGACCTCGACGACCATGTGGCAGCTATATTGCGCCGTTCGGATAAACCGGTGATTTTGGTAGCGAATAAAGCCGATTCGAACGAGTGGCAGTATAACGCCGCCGAATTTTATTCGTTCGGGCTGGGCGATCCTTTTTGTGTGTCGGCAGCCAGCGGTTCGGGAACGGGCGATTTGCTGGACGAGATATTGAAACGTTTTACCAAAAAATCGGAACCCGAGATAGAGGAAAACATTCCTCGTTTTGCGGTGGTGGGACGCCCTAATGCCGGAAAGTCTTCTATCATCAATGCGTTTATTGGCGAAGACCGGTATATTGTTACCGATATTGCCGGTACGACTCGCGATTCGATTTATACCCGATACGATAAATTCGGATTCAATTTTTATTTGGTAGATACGGCCGGCATTCGTAAGAAAGGGAAGGTTACCGAAGATCTCGAATATTATTCGGTGATTCGCTCCATACGAGCTATTGAAGCCTCTGATGTTTGTATTTTGATGATCGATGCTACAAGAGGTATCGAAGGACAGGATTTGAATATCTTTTCGTTGATACAGAAAAATAAAAAGGGTTTGGTGGTTTGTGTCAACAAGTGGGATTTGGTAGAAGATAAATCGAACAAGGCTATTCAAACTTTCGAAAATGCCATACGGGCACGTCTTGCTCCTTTTGTCGATTTTCCCATTGTCTATGCTTCGGCGTTGACTAAGCAACGTATCTATAAAGTTTTGGAGAACGCCGTGCAGGTTTATAAGAATCGGCATACCAAGATACCTACTTCGAAATTAAACGAAGTGTTGCTGAGTGCGATAGAAAATTATCCGCCTCCTGCACATAAAGGCAAGTATGTAAAAATAAAATATGTGACCATGTTGCGGGAGACTTACGTCCCCACGTTCGTGTTCTTTTGTAATTTGCCGCAATGGGTGAAAGACCCGTACAAACGGTATCTCGAAAACAAGATACGGGAGAATTGGAATTTCAGCGGTACACCCATCAATATTTTCATGCGAGAAAAATAAAACTGTTTATAGCTTTTGTCGTTTGTCCCGAAGTCTCACAGATTTCGGGACAGATATTTTAAATACTATTGAAAGATTGCTATTTTTGTGAATAGTAGAGTCTTGATTTTAATTATTTAGAAGTTTTTATATATGGAGGATAAGGGAGAAAGTAAATTCCGGAATGTGATGGAGCGTTATTGGTATGCCCTTTTTATCATTGCTGTCGCATTGGCTGCCGCCGTAATAGGTTTTATTTGTGAGGCATGGAAAATGCAGGAGGGATTTTTGTACGATTTGTTAACGTCTATTATAAGTACGACTATTGCATTTTTCTTGTTTACGTTAACCTATCAGTTACTTACGAAAAGAACCTCTGCCCAGAGTATAGTCGAAGAGATAAAACCTCTTTTGGATCGTCAGCAACAACGAGTGAAGGAAGAGTTTCGAAATGAGGTCGATGATAGTATTGTTAAATCATTGGGCGCTGAATTGGATATTATTCAGAAGTATGATTCCAAAGAAGTGATTGATGTCGTGAATAATTGTAGCGAGCGATTGCTAGGTAGTCTTTTAGCGAAGAATATGCAGGGGGTATTTTCGTCTATCTTAAAGAACCCGTCATACAGAGACGATATGGTATATGATATTCAAATTATTCCTAATCGAAAAGACGAACTCTACGATGAGGCTGGACAGTACATGAGATGTAAAGATGCTGGATTTTGCATATCGCAATCTTTGCGTTATAAGAAATATTTGAAGAAAGGAACGGAGAATAAGTTGACCAAATTTTCATGCTTTTTTGCTTTTAATGAGAATCCTTTCTTCCAGAAAGAGCAAGGCGAGGTTTTCTTTTTGAGAGAAGAATTGTCGTGTCTTTCTTTTATTGAGTCGTTGAATGTTGAAAATGCAGTTTCTTTATTGAACTATTTGGTAGAATTTTATTTGGGAAATGTTCCAATTTGCGTAAGAGACATAGAAGTGGAGCTCGTGAAGTTGGAAAATTCGGCAACAATAGGTATCAAACTTACCACTGATATTCCCGACAGAGTATTATGTATCGATGGAGAGTATGTATATTTCGATGCTAAGATAAAATGTTCTTATCCTACATTACGCCGGGAATTCTACTTTAAAGTGCCCGAGCTCACACGCCATGCCGATGTGTCTATTTCTTTACCTTCCTCTAAGGAAGAGCTTCATTTAGTAAGTTTTACCGATAATTATCGGATAGAGTCGTATGGCCATAACAGATACTCGTTTAGGCATGGAGAAAACAATAATGAGATTTTATTACCCAATAATGGATTTACGGCCGTATGGTGATCAACTATGAGGAATATTTCGAGCAGGCGGGGTTGGTCGATATTCAAACTGCCATTCCCGGTGTGGTCGTAGATTTGAAATACGCTACGGCCGATAATTTTATGGGTGAAATTTTATATCCCGATTTGAGAAAAGCCTATCTATTGCCTCATATGATTTCACGGCTGGCCCGGGTACATGCCCGGTTACAGGAGTTAAAGCCGGGATATAGGTTGGTGATTTACGATGCCGCCCGTCCGTTAAGCATACAGCGCAGAATGTTCGAGCGAGTGCGAGGTACACCGCAAGAGCAGTATGTGGCTAATCCTTACAATGAGGGAGGCTTCCATAATTACGGCATGGCTGTCGATTTATCGATACTCGGTAGCGATGGCGTCGCATTGGATATGGGCAGTCCGTATGATTTTTTTGGAGAAGAAGCGCATACGGTCGACGACGATTATTTATTGAAGACAGGTAGGATAAGCGAGGCGGCTTATCACAATCGACGATTTTTGTATGCAGTCATGCGAGAACAAGAGCTTTATCCGCTTCCTAATGAATGGTGGCATTATCAACATTATGTACAGGAGTCGGATAAGAAACGATTTAAAATATTGGATTTTTGATGATGTACAGACCTCAATTTTTATGCCCCGGCGATAGCGTTTCCATTGTTTCGCCTGCGAGTATTATCAATCCCGATTATGTGAAAGGGGCGACCGGCGTTTTGGAAAGTTGGTCGCTCGGTGTGACTGTTTCTTCTCACTGTCTGGATCATTCGGGCCTTTATTCGGGGACGATAGATGAACGAATGAACGATTTTCGCCATGCGTTGTACGATCCTGCTGTGAAGGCTGTCTTGTGCAGCCGTGGCGGATATGGGGCTGTTCATTTGTTGGACGGATTGACCGATGATATTGCTCGGAATCCGAAGTGGATTATCGGATTCAGCGACATATCGGCTTTGCATGCTCTCTGTGTGAGCCGTGGGGTGATGTCGTTGCATGCTCCCATGTGCAAGCATTTGACTACCGAGCCGGCGGATAATCGTTGTACGCACTATTTACGGCAAATTTTATTCGGAGAAATTCCCGAATACAAGGAAAATCCTCACCCGTTGAACCGTTGCGGTGAGGGACGGGGAATGTTGGTGGGTGGAAATATGGCGGTTTTGTGCGGATTGATTTCTACTCCGTATGATATATTTTTGCCTGGAACGGTTTTGTTTATAGAAGATATAGCCGAGCCTCCTTACAAAATAGAACGCATGCTTTATAACTTGAAACTGTCCGGTCGTTTGGCTTCGTTGTCGGGATTGATCGTGGGTAGGTTTACCGAGTATACCGAGAACGAAGGTCTGGGTGGTACATTGTATGAGTTGATTCGTAAAATGGTCGATGAGTATGATTATCCGGTATGTTTCGATTTTCCGGTGGGACATGTCTCGGATAATTTGCCGATGATCGAGGGGGCAGATGTCGTGTTTTCTGTCGGTGAGCGGTCGGTGGATTTATCTTTTTGTATAAAATAGCTGGGATATTTGCGAGTTTTTATCAGAATGTTTATTTTTGAGCATGATGAAAACAGTAAACCGTAAGGCCGGGTATTTAATTTTAATTGTCGGGTTGGTCGCTTGTTCTGCAAAGTCGGTAAAAAATAGCGAGGAAAAGGATACGGATAGCGTGTCGATAGAGGTTCCTTCTTTTGATACGGATAGTGCTTATGCTTATATCGAACGTCAAGTGCAGTTCGGTTTCAGAGTGCCCAACACTCCGGCACATTTGGCAACGGCCGATTATTTATCTTCCGAGTTGGCTCGGCATGGCGCTGTCGTAGAAGTGCAGCAAGGAACGGTTACGGCTTATGACGGGACAGAGCTTTCTATACGGAATATCATAGGTTCGTTTTCTCCTGAAAAGAAAAATCGCATTTTATTGTTCGCTCATTGGGATTCTCGTCCATACGCCGATAACGACCCGGATAAGAGTAAACATCGTCAGCCTATCGCCGGAGCCGACGATGGTGCGAGCGGAGTGGGCGTATTGCTTGAAATAGCTCGTCAGATAGGGAAGAGACAGCCCGACACGGGTGTCGATATAGCCTTTTTCGATGCCGAGGATTACGGTGTTCCCTATTGGAGCGAGTCGAGCGACGAAAACACATGGGCATTGGGCACACAGTATTGGACACGTCGGCCTCATAAGCCGGGATATCGGGCCCGATTCGGGATCTTACTCGATATGGTGGGCGGAGCCGGGGCACAATTTCGACGAGAGTTATTTTCGAAGTATTATGCTTCCGGAATTGTGGCGCAAGTATGGGATACGGCGAAGCGATTGGGGTACGGAAACTATTTTATCGAGGAGGACGGCGGATATGTTACCGATGACCATTTGTATGTAAACCGTTATGGAATACCCAGCATCGATATTATTCCATGTCATCGAGATACAGAGACGGGTTTTCCTCCTTATTGGCATACGGTGGACGATACAATGAGAAATATAGATCGGTCGACGTTGAAAGCCGTAGGCCAGACCGTGTTAACGGTTCTTTATGAAGAATGATTGAAAAATGAATAATATGAAAAGTATCGACGAAATACAAGACGAGATTATAGAGGAGTTTTCGGTATTCGACGATTGGATGGATAAATATGCGTTGCTGATCGATTTGGGCAATGCCCTTCCTCCTTTGGACGAGAAATATAAGACTTCCGAAAATTTAATCGAAGGTTGCCAGAGCCGGGTATGGTTGCAGGCCGATTATAGAGAGGGTGCTGTTTATTTTGAAGCGGAGAGCGATGCGATTATCGTGAAGGGGATAGTTTCGTTGTTGGTACGGGTTTTATCCGGCCATACTCCCGATGAGATCTTGAATGCTCATCTTTATTTTATCGACAGGATAGGGTTGAACGAGCATTTATCGCCGACTCGCTCGAACGGGCTTGTGGCTATGGTTAAACAAATGCGCATGTATGCTTTGGCTTTTAAAGTGAAAAACAATTAATTCATTTAATACTTAAAATCTGTTATTATGTTTAAAGGACATCCTAAGGGGTTGATAGCGGCAGCTCTCGCGAATATGGGCGAGCGTTTCGGCTACTACATTATGAATGCTGTATTGGTATTGTTTCTTTGTTCTAAATTCGGACTAAGCGAGGAGACATCGGGTACTATATATTCATTCTTTTATGCGGGTATTTATTTGTTGGCTTTGGTGGGAGGCGCTATCGCCGACCGTACCCAGAATTACAAAGGAACGATTCGAACCGGGCTGATAATCATGGCAACGGGTTATGTGCTGTTGTCTATTCCGATTTTAGCAACGAGTACGAATATAGCTTGGTTGCTTCCGCTTACCTGTTTTGCATTGTTTATGATAGCTTTTGGTAATGGTTTGTTTAAGGGAAATTTGCAAGCTATTGTGGGGCAGTTGTATGATGATTTTGAGGCAGAGGCTGCAAAACAAGGTCCTGAGGCTTTGAAGATTGCGAAAAGCAAACGGGATAGCGGATTCCAAATTTTTTATGTATTTATTAATGTGGGTGGTTTGATTGCTCCTTTTATTGCGCCCCTTTTGCGAGAATGGTGGTTGGGAGCGAATGGAATGGCCTATAATGCCCAACTTCCGGCACTTTGCCACGAGTTCATTAACAATGGAACCCAAATGAGTCAGGCTGCATTGGATAACCTTAATGCCCTTATGACGGCAGCGGGCGGTAACGTGGCAGAACTGACGAGTGCTTGTCAAAACTATCTTCAAATTTTTAACGAGGGTATTCACTACTCGTTTATAGCATCGGTTGTCGCTATGGTTATCTCTTTGATAATTTTTGTCGCTTACCAGAGACGTTTTCCTACTCCGGGCAAAAAGACCAAAGTGGAGTCTCAATCGTATACCGCCGAGGAGAAACGGGCAATGGCCAAAGAAATCAAACAACGTATGGCTGCCTTGTTCGCCGTTTTGGGTATCGTTATTTTCTTTTGGTTCTCGTTCCACCAAAATGGTATGTCTCTTTCTTTCTTTGCACGCGATTTTGTAGATTCGAGCGCAGTCGCTCCGGAGATTTGGCAGGCAATCAATCCTTTCTTCGTTATTACGCTTACCCCTATTGTTATGGCTTTGTTCGCTTGGTTGAGCCGTCGGGGAAAAGAAATATCGACACCCCGTAAGATTGCTATCGGTATGTTTATCGCCGGATTGGCATTCTTATTCTTGGTGATCTATTCAGCATTAAAAGGTTATCCTTCTGCCGACGATTTCAAACTTCTCCCGGTCGCTGAGCAAATGTCTCAGAAAGCACATTGGTGGGTACTTATCGTAACTTACTTCTTCTTGACGGTAGCCGAGTTGTTCATCTCGCCTCTCGGTTTGTCGTTTGTATCCAAAGTGGCTCCCAAACATTTGTTGGGACTTTGTCAGGGTTTGTGGTTAGGAGCGACTGCATTGGGCAATTTGTTGTTGTGGATTGGTCCCCTTATGTACAACGCTTGGCCTATTTGGCAATGCTGGGCAGTGTTCTTTGCCGTATGTTTGATATCGATGGGTGTAATGTTAGGTATGCTTAAATGGTTGGAGAGAGTGGCCGAATAGTCGGTTTGTCTTCTCTATAAAATGATATATTTAGGGCTCCCGGAAACGGGAGCCCTGTGTTTTTGTGATTTTATTAAGGGTGAGACGGGTATCACTGTTTGTAAGGTTGGATATTTTCTCTAAATTTGCAAGAAGGGTAATTTATGGTTCTTAAAAGATGTTGAGGCTAATTCATTACATATCGGTATTTCCCCTTTTTATTCTGTTGTTTTCTTGTGCAGGCAGAGTAGTAGAGGAGGATAAGGCTTCGACTTATTTTGAGAAAGGGGTAGCTTTCGAGGATAAAAATATGTTCGATTCGGCGGCCGTTTATTATTTGTCTGCAATTAGCAGCTTGGATTCCAGTCGAATATCAGACTTTGATGCTTTGGGGGCTTACTATAATCGGATTGCTTTGTTGCTTTTTAAAAGCAATATAAATGAGGAGGCCGAAAAAATGTTCCGAAAGGCTATTACATTCAATTCCATGCTTTCGGATAAAAGCCAGCTTTCTGAGTCTTATCGTGGCTTATGGAAATGTTACTATGTAGATAAGGAGGGAGGTATTGATACAACTCTTTTAAAAACAATCGAGTTGATTCCCCAAATTGAGAGTGAGGAAGAACTTTATAAAACTAAAAATGCACTTTCTTACTATTTTCTGATATTGGGAGATTATGCTTCTGCAATGAAATATAATTCTGAAATCAGACCTCTTTGTCGTGATTCAGTATTATTCTATAAAAGTTGTTTGGTAAGAGGTAGTATCTTTTGTGGAGAAGGAAATATTGACTCTGCTATTTATTACACGAAAAAGGCAGCTCGTAGTAATTATATCTATACGAAGACTTCGGCCTATGAGAACTTGTATGCTATGACCGGCGATAGTGTATATCTCGGGTTGTATCATTCGTTATGCGATTCCATCGCTGGAATGGTAAAACCAGCAAAGGTCAATTCGGCATTTTACGGTGAGTTGATAAACAATATGAATGTGGAATATTCCCGAAGAATACATGACCGAACCTTATTAAGTATAGTTTGTACAGCCGTTGTTGTCGTTTTAGTGAGTATTTTTCTGTTTTATTTTTTTAGAAGGAAAATTATCCCGAATAAACAACACATCGAAGTCGAGGAAGAAAATAATCGGGAAACTTCTACGGAAATAGAAAAACGAACAGAGGCATTGCAACGGGAGATCGTAGAACGGATAGGAGAGATTACAGCTCAGAAAAACAAACGATTTGTGAAATCGGAATTTTTTAAGGAGGTAACCGAATATATCGAAGGAGGAAATGTTTTCCTTACAATATCGTTGCGGGACAGGCTATTTAAATCCTTACGTCAAGAGTATGCGTTACTTTATCAACTTCTTACTGCTTATTTTTCATTCTCCGACGAGGAGTTTTATTTCTTTTGTCTAAGTTCTCTTGGATTGAATACTAAGGAATGTGCTGCTTGTCGCAGTGTCTCGGTTTCTGCCATTAGAGTTTTGCGTAAACGAATCAATGACAAGATGCATAAGTATATTACCGTAGAGGAACTTTTCCAAGAGATAAAATTGTAGTTATCGTTGCGTTGAGTAACGCATATTTTACTTAATCGATTGAATTATAGCTAATAATAAAATATAAGAATGTAACGAAGATTGCTTTAAAATTATTAGAATTAATCAGTATTTTTGTATTGAAATAAAATAATTTTAATCGTTCAACTAATATTTTATTATTTATGAAGAAAGTTTACGCCCTAATTTTTCTGTGTTTTTGCGTCGTTAGCTCGCTTCAAGCGCAGACAACTATTTATGCTTATCGAAATTGGCAACAAAGCAATCCTGTCAATGTACAAAAAGGCCCGGTGAAATTTTCGTCGGATAATCTGGGAGTTGTAGAACTCATAGCCGATCAATCCACTCTGGGGGCTGTTTATGCAGGTACTTATTTTAATTATAAATGGTATGCGCAGGTGACAAAACCGGGTACACAATCGTCGTTGGAAGGTCTATATACTGTTGATATGAACGATGGTACACGCACTCTTATTTCTACTAATGGAGTCCATTTGGTAGAAATGACGTATGATTACACGACGAACACCATGTATGGTATTAAAAATGGAGCCGAATATTTGATGACTCTTGACCTTAATACCGGAGAGACGAAGCAGATAGGAGCATTCCAAACTTCGACAATGTCTGTTTATATGTTGGCATTGGCTTGCCATGTCGATGGGACGATGTATGGTATTTCTACCGACGATAATCTCTATCGTATAGATAAAGCCACAGCCGCCTGTACATTGATCGGAGCTACCGGAGTGAATGCAGCTTTTACTCAAAGTATGGATTTCGATCGAAATACAGGAATTTTGTATTGGCTGAATTGTGGCGACTACAAGCTCTATACGGTCGATATAACAACTGGTGCAGCTACTGTTATCGGTGGTGTGGGTAAAAATGGCGATGACAGTATGGCGAGTATGTTTATTCCTTATATCCATGTCCCTGTCGGAGCGCCGGACAGAGTTTTGGACCGTAAGGTGGTAGCTTCGGGCAATTCGGCTATTCTTGCGTGGAGGAATCCTTCATTTGATGCACAAGGTAAAGCCTTGACCGAACTTACAGGAATAAAGATTTATCGAGGAGAAGAATTGGTGACAACCGTGACCGTTTCGTCCGACAAGATAGGACAATCTATGGAATATACCGATGAGAATCTACAAGATGGATTATATAGTTATCGGTTTGTTCCCGTAAATTCCAAAGGCGATGGTGGAGTCGATAGCGATGATGTTTCTACTTATGTAGGGGAAAATGCACCGGGAAAAGTGGTCGATTTTGTGGTGAAACAAGGAGATAACGAGGCTATATTGACGTGGAAAGCTCCCGAAGAAGGTATGTATGGCGGGACGTTTGATCCGGGTAGTATTACAAAATATGTTATTACTCGTTCCAATGGTTCTGCTTCGAATGAAATAGAAATATCCGATCCATCGGCTACGTCTTATACCGATACTCCGGGATTCGGAACTTATACTTATTCGATTTATGCAGTAAACGATATGGGAAATGGAGCTGTGTCTATTGCCGCTCCGATTATTGTGAAACCGGCTGACTGGATTGTAATGACAAACGGCGAGGCTATCGTTGAGAGCGGAAAAACTTATCATTTTTATGATGCTGCTGGACCGAATGCCTATTATCCGAACACTCGGAACGATACGCTTACGATACGCCCTCAAAACTCTAACGGTTTGGTGCATGTCTCGTTCAAGCAATTTGTGACGGATACGTATGGCGATTATTTGTATATTTTCGATGGGGCTGACACCAATGCGCCGTTGATTGGAGAATTTACATCTACTTCTGTTCCTTCTGCTTTGGTTTCTTTGGAATCGACCAGTATCGACGGAGCTCTCACCTTTGTTTTTTACTCCGATGTTATGAGTCGGGACGAAGGTTGGGAAGCCGACGTAACCGTAACTGAGAAAAAAACGCACGATCTTATGGCGGTATCATTGAAGGGAGATTTGTATCCCGGTGCAGAGTCTGAAACGATTTATGCGTTCACGATAAGGAATAAAGGGGTGGACAAAGTCGCTGCAACAGACTATAAAGTAAAATTGTTGGATGCCGCAGGCTCGGTATTGGCAGAAATGGACGGAGTCGAAATCGGGACAATGCAGAGTATTGTATTCGATATGAAATTCACGCCTTCCGAATCGGGTGATATCAAAATTCATGCGGAGATTGAATATGCCAGTGACGATGATAAAACGAATAACAGTTCCGAGGAGCTATCGGTTTCTGTACTTGAAGAGGGCAGCCAATTTATTTCGATAGGCGATCATGATGAAGAAATCTCGGTCCTTCCGGTGTCGTTCATGGCGGGTGAGTCGATTGGTGAGACCATTTATTATAAAGACGAAGTAGGACTGAAAAGCGGTACTTTGCAGATGATATCGTATCGATTCTTTTCGGTGGGAACAAGTTACTCGAATATTCCTGTGAAAATATGGGTAGGTGAGACCGAGTTGGAGGATTTGTCCGAGACTTCTATTCCGGCCGATGAGATGACTTTGGTATTCGATGGAACCGCTTCTGTCGCACCCGGCGACGAAGAGTGGATATTCCAGCTGACTACTCCTTATTCGTATAAGGGAGGGAATTTGGTTATTCTTATTCTTAAAGGTAATCCGGGTTCTACGTCATACGATATATCGTTCAAAGGTACGTATGGCTCTTATGACAGTGATCCGCAACGTTCGCGCTTCTATTCTGCTTTTGATGACAGTGAGGTGTTAGATCCGAATGCAGTTCCTATTGGGTATTCTGGAAGTACCATGTGGCCCGATGTTAAAATGTTGTTTACCGATGCAAGTTCGGGTATTACAAAAGTTGTTGATGATTTGTCGGTCCGTATTTATCCTAATCCCGTAAGCGATATTTTGTATGTGGAGGGTGTCGATGTTCAGAAGATAGAAATATTTGACGGAACCGGTCGTCAAGTATATATTTCGGATAATCTTTTTACAGTGGATATGTCCTCTTATCCGACCGGTATTTATTATTTGAGAGTAGTGACCGATCAAGGAAAGGTATCGACGAAAAAAATCATGAAGAGATGATTTTTCCCCTTTTGGAGATGAGAATAGAAAACCGCCGATTAATATCGGCGGTTTTTGTATAGAGATGATTGCATTTAAAAAATCGAGAGTTGCCTTTCAAGCAGTTGAAAGGACATGCGATGGTAGGGTGTAGGTCCATATTGGCGTATGGCGGCACGATGGGCTTTTGTGGGATATCCTTTGTTTCGATTCCAGTCATACATGGGATATTGTTCATGCAATCGGTTCATATAGTCGTCTCGATATGTTTTCGCTAAAATGGAGGCTGCGGCAATGGCTTCGTATTTGCCGTCTCCTTTTACGACGCAGGTATGGGGAATGTCGGGGTACGGTTTGAATCGGTTACCGTCGATTAAAAGATGCTGCGGTTGCGGATTCAGTTGTTCGATAGCCCGGTGCATGGCCAGAAACGAAGCATTGAGAATATTGATGCGGTCGATTTCTTCGGGGGTGACGATACCGATGGCCCATGCTATGGCTTCTTGTTCGATAATGGGACGCAACTCGTAGCGTTGCTTTTCGGATAATTGCTTTGAATCGTTTAATAATTCGTTTCGAAAGTACGGCGGTAATATTACGGCGGCTGCATATACCGAACCTGCCAGACAACCTCGTCCTGCTTCGTCGCAGCCGGCTTCTGCCAACCCGCTTTTCATGTATGGTAAAAGCATATTATTTGCCGATTTGCCGGATAGCTCCTGTTTGCGGATAGAATGTCGCACAAGAAGGAGCTTTTTTGTCGGTGAATATAGAAGGATCCAATCCGAATACGACACCGAATTGTGCGATTGGTAAATTCTCTTTGAAAAGCGTTTTTTTACCGTCGGAAAGTATTACTTCTGCTTTCCCCGGAATAGCATACGCTACGGCGTTTTTGGGCATTTTTTTTATGTTTCCTTTGTTATCGATGGGTAGCTCTCCTTCTTCGGTGATTTTCAGAGATAAATATACGGGGGCTCCGCTGAGATTTTCCGGCTTTACGATTCCATATAAATCCGAAATACGGAAAACGATGTCGTTTGTAACTTCTTCAACGGGGATATAATCGAAATGTTTGACGATTGTCTCGGTTTGCGTTGTCCCCATGAACAATGCCGTGAGAGCAGCCTCTTGTTCATCGAGTTGTTGTATGATAAGTTTGAACGATTCTCCGTCGGCCGGTAATTCATCGACTTCACCGGTTACCAAATTGAGGCGGCTCTCTCGGATACGGTATAATTGTTTGGCTGCCACTTCGGCCATTTTTACCGTTGAAGCCGACATGAGTAGTTCTTCGGAGTAGACTTTCGCATATTCGTTGTTGTCTAACGGCGATTCCTGTTTTTGTTTCGGTGCAGTGGAGACAATCGAATCGATGACCGGTTCGGTGTTGATGGATAGCAGAAGTCCGTTTTCATCTAAGACGATATATCCATTACCGCCCGGTTTGAATTGCATCAGATATTGTTCTTCGGGATCGGGTACTCCATAGGGTGTAACTTTGACGGAAGATAACGCCCATTCTTCGGAGTCTTGTGTAATGGCTCCCGGTATTCCCAAATATTTTTCGGCATATTGGTAATAAGGGCCGGCTTTGCGTGTCGTTTTTGTGGCAACCACTTCTATATCGAGATGTGTTTGCGGGAGAGAGTATATAAGTCCGTACTCGTTATGCTTTTCGGCAGTGAGTCTTTTTGTTTCTTGGGCAAATCCGATGTTCGTCGTAAGGAACAGTCCGAGAGTTAGAATAAAATATTTCATTTGATTCTCTTGATGATGTTATGAAATAAAATAATACGAGTCAGAAGCGAATTTAAAAATATTCGGTTATACCGAAGGTTTCCTATTTTCGCATCTCATGCAAAGATATAAAATGTTTTGACATTCTATCATACCTGATAGGATTTTATCTGCTTGAAAGCCAGTCCGAGGTGATTGATAATATCACTGGCTGTAATGTATTCTTCTCCCGACTCCCGAACAGCTATGTCTCCGGCAACTCCGTGGAGGTACACGCCTATGATGGCGGCATCTTCGGGGGGGTATTCCTGTGCCAGTAAAGAGCCGATTATCCCTGTGAGCACGTCTCCACTGCCGGCTGTCGCCATTCCGGGATTCCCGGTCGAGTTGAAATGTATGGTTCCGTCGGGCAAAGCTATGGCGGTATTTGCCCCTTTCAAGATGACGATTATATCGTATTTCGTGGCTACATGTGTGATACATTTCAGTCGAGAAGCATCGTCGGTCATGGGGCCGAACATGCGTTCGAGTTCGTGAATGTGCGGTGTGAGTATGGTATGGGACGGCAGATATCTTAAAAGGCTTTGTTCACGGGCAATGCAGTTCAAGGCGTCGGCATCGAGCACGAGTGGCTGGCGTATTTCTTTGACTAAATGCATGAGTGCCGATACGGACGTTTCGTTACACCCCATTCCCGGACCGATTGCAATTGCCGAGTAACGGGGGTGGACAGGAATTTCTTCGATATGGTTCTCTCCTTTATCGGGAGAGAAAATCGCTTCGGGTACAGTTGTTTGCAGAATGAGATTGGCACATCGAGGCGAGTGTACCGAGACTAATCCGACTCCACTATGTAACGCTGCTTTTGCCGATAATACGGCAGCGCCCATCATGGCGTATTGCCCGGCAGCCAATAACAGATGTCCGTAATCCCGTTTATTCGAAAACTTGGGTCGGGAATGTCGTATGTTACGAGCTATATCTTCTGCTGTCGTTAGGTAATAACAAGTTTCGGTTTCGGCGATGGCGCGAGGGTGAAGGCGTATATCGAGTATTTTGGTTTCCCCTGTAAATTTTGCGTTTTCAGCAAAAAAGAAAGCCAATTTGGGCATTTGGAATGAGAGGGTTAACCGAGCTTTGACAATACGGTCTTCTGAGGCTTCGGGATTCCATTCGCCGAATAACCCGGACGGAATGTCGATGGAAATGACAAAAGCCCCCGATTCATTGATGTAGCGTACCAAAGATGCGAATCCTCCTGTCAAGGGTTCTTTCAACCCGGCCCCGAAGAGGCCGTCTATCACGCAGTCGCCGGAATTGACAACCGGCGGTGTAAATTGGTTGGTTATTTCAAAGAAATTGTTATGACCGGTTCTCCTCAGTCGTTCTCGATTCTGTTCACAATCTGCCGATAAACGATGGTTAGGCATTGTGTTGAAAAGATATACGACGGGTTTATATCCCCGGTCAATTAACAATCGGGCGGTGGCTAATGCATCTCCTCCATTGTTTCCCGGTCCGGCGAAAATATAGATACGTTGGGAAGGAGAAATCGTATTACATATTTCGGAAGTAAGAGCTTCGGCTGCTCGTTCCATTAAATCGATGGAAGATACCGGTTCGTATTCTATGGTTAATCGATCGAGTAGTTTGGTTGACTGGGTCGTAAATATTTTCATCTCAATGGAGTCTTTTGATAAGGTCAAATATAGCGAAAGGTGAGTGCAAAGGCAAGCGGAAATATAATTTCCGACTTGACTATGCCGAACCGCATCCTATTTGCAAATATAGTGAGAAAAAAGGAAATGGTATATTTTGTCGGGGCGAATGATGATCGGGGGGCGATTCTGTAAAAATATAGATTATCGTTTCCAAGTTTTTACGATTTATTATACCTTTGCGAAACATTCAGTATAACACCAATGAACACAAAAATTCAGATTAAAGACCGTTTTTTCACTCCGTATATTTCACGGGACGAAATAGCGGCGGCAGTGGGACGTATCGCTTCGAAAATGAATCAAGATCTGGCCGGTAAGAATCCACTTTTTTTATGTGTGTTGAACGGCGCATTTGTTTTTGCAGCCGATCTTTTTCGTGAAATGACTATCGATTCCGAAATATCGTTTATCCGAATGAAGTCATACGAGGGTATGCACTCGACCGGAGAGGTGAAGCAAATATATGGGTTACAGCAAGATATCACCGGTCGTACGGTAGTTGTGGTAGAAGACATTGTCGATACGGGTTTTACCATTCAACAGTTATTGCAGCAATTGAATTCTCATAATCCGAAAGAGATAAAGGTCGCCACGTTGCTGTTTAAACCCGATTCCTTGAAATGTGATGTGAAGCCCGATTATGTAGCTCTTGAAATACCTCCTGCTTTTATAGTAGGGTATGGTCTCGATTACGATGAGCAGGGGCGTAATTTAAAGGATATTTATGTGGTGTCGGAATAAGAAATAAGAGGTTTAATAGGTTAATATAAGGTAAAATGTTGAATGTAGTTATTTTTGGCGCTCCGGGTTCGGGAAAGGGAACTCAGAGCGAGAGAATCATCGAAGAATATGGGCTGTTTCATATTTCTACGGGAGATGTATTGCGTGAACAGATAGCCCGGGGTACTGAATTGGGAAAAACCGCCGATTCGTATATTTCTAAGGGGCAGTTGATTCCTGACGAGTTGATGGTGGATATTTTGGCGCATGTGCTCGATTCTCATGAGGAATCCAAGAAAGGGGTTATATTCGACGGTTTTCCTCGGACTATCGCTCAGGCCGAGGCCTTGACTCGGATGCTTGCCGAACGCAATGCCCAAGTAGATGTTGTCTTGGGGCTTGAAGTGGAGGAGGAAGAATTGATCGACCGTTTGTTGAAGCGGGGACAAGTATCGGGCCGTAGCGATGACAACTTGGAAACGATACAAAAGCGGCTCGATGTGTATCACAATCAGACAAAACCGTTGAAGGATTTTTATCAAAAAGAGAAAAAATATCGCGCTATACAGGGTATGGGTAGTGTTGATGATATTTTCGAATCTATTAAGTCGGTTATATCGGAATTATAATTTCTTGAAAGACCGATAAGATAAGAGAAAAGGGGTACAATTTTGTACCCCTTTTCTCTTGTTTTTTAATCATAGAAGACTCATAACGGCTATATTTTTTAGGAGCTATCTCTAAAAATCATATTTTTGCAACAGTTTTTCTATTGCAGAATAGAGATAAAGACATGTTAAGGGCGTTTACAGACGTAATCTTCTACGCGTAAATTCTCGCAAAATTTATCAACAAGGAAGATGGCGAAAGTGTAGGCGCTCACATGTGTGTAGTACATGCGTGAAAACGGTGTTGTATACATACAGCGTGGGTAGCTGCTTGGCTTGTTTCTTGTTGAAGGCAATGCGAGAAGCCCATGCGTGGAATGAGCGATTGTCAGCTTCCCGAGTTTTTTAATGAGCCTTTGTTTTTGTGTTGTATTTATGCTATACACAGGGGAGCTTGTATAGTTGTAAGATGCCTATAAAACCCATAGGAGAGCTTATCAAAGAAATAGATAGCATAAGGGGAATTAAAAAGGGGAGGTATACAACCTCCCCTTTTCGGATAATCGATAAAAGATTTATTATTTTACGATTTTGAAAGTTTTTATTGTGTCGCCCGATACAATACGAACAATATAGAGTCCGTTAGATTCGACATGAAGAGTCGCTGTTCCTTGTACATGGTTAATGCTGTTGATAAGGTTTCCAGTAGCATTAAACAGTTCGACCGTACAATCGGTTAAGTTTCCTAATACGACATTGAGCGTACCGTTGTTGTTTGTAACAAAGCAGTCGTTACTTTCTATCCGGTCTACGCCGCTTTCGATTTTACCGACGAAGTGAAGGACGATTTTCTGATTCAAAGAACCTTCGGCATTTTTTACTATTCCGGCCGGTATGGTGACGTAATAGTCTACACCGTCTTCCATAGGAATGGGTTGTGGACCTTCCTGATATTCGTCGGCAGGGAATACATTTACTTTTTTACCACTGGCGAATGCCATCCAACCGCCTGCGTTTTCTACCGGTTCTCCGTATAGCTCTTGTCCTTTAACTACTTTTACCGAAGGAAATTGTTCTACAAGAGAGGCATTCTCGGGGAAAGTGATTTCAATAGTCCCGATCGATTCCATTTCGGCGTCGTTGGCCGGGTTGGTACTTTCTTGTAGGAAAATACCTGTATTTGATTCGATGATATTGTCGAATTGGTATCCCCACTCAGAGGATTCGTAGGCCGATTTAAATCCTTTCGGAACATAGACTTTCACTTGTGAGGCATCGATACCATTGAAAGGGTGGTCATAACCTTCGTAATAGTTCAGTGTGGCCGGTTCTGCTCCTAAACAATGTATTTCGGTAAGCGCAGTGCACCCATTGAAGGCATACGACTCAATGGTGCGAATCCCAGAGGGAATCGTTAACGATTGAAGTTTTGTAGATTGAGCGAATGTACCCTCATATACGTTTGTCATGTTTTCTGGGAGAACAACTGTTGTCAGCTGGGTTTTTGCAAAAGCCTGATTACCGAATAATACCAAAGATTCGGGAAAATTGATTTCGGCAAGAGAAGATTCGGAGAATGCGTTATCATCGAAAGCTCGCATCCCTTCGGGTACGATTACTTTTTGAAGAGTGGTATGAGCGAATGCTCCTTCTCCTACACCCAAGCAACCGTCGGCAATCGTGTATTCTGTGGCTGTCGCATTTAGAGGATACGCCAAGAGGATATTTCCTTCTGCCGAATACAAAACTCCGTTTATGGCTTGACAAGCGGTATTGCCGGTTTCTACTTCAAAAGCTGTGACTCCGACATTCGAGAAAGCGGCATTTCCTATTTCGGTTACCCCAACAGGAATTCTTACAGACGAGAGCATTACATCGTTGAGGAAGGCATATTGTCCGATTGTTTTAAGACTTGCCGGAAGATTGATTTCCGTGAGCTTTGCACATTCGCGGAAAGCTCCTTCGTTCAGCGTTTCAACCCCTTCGCCCAATGTTACTTTGGATAAGTTCGGACAGAGTTGGAAGGCGTTGTTGCCGATTGTTTTACAACTTCCCGGAATCGTTATTTCGGCCATACCGGCTTTGTAAAAAGCGCCGTTGCCGATAGATGTAAAATCGCTAGCGAAAGTAATGCTCGTCAATCCTTCGTCGCTGGCAAAACAGCTTTGAGGAATTTCGGTTACTCCGGCGGGAATGGCAAGGCTTTTCAGTTTACGGTTCGATGCCAAAGAGTATTCTCCTAATTTTGTAATGTTTTCCGACAAAACGATTTCTTCCAAATCATCGTTGTAATAGATGGCGTTATTTTTTAGCTCGGTAACGGTATTGGGAAGTTCTATTTTCAAGATGCCCGATGTCCACCGAAAAGCATACTCCTCGACCGAAGTGACGGTATAGTTTTTCCCCGCATTTTCGACCGTGGAAGGAATAATTACTTCGGTAAGTTTTACCTCACCGGGTTCATAATTTTCGTTTAATCCCGAGACACCTACCGAATTTTCCCCGGTTACGGTGTACTTAATTCTGTTCACTTCGAAAGTAGTGGCTTCTTCTGCTTTTGAAGCGAACCCGCAAAATGCCGCTATTGCGACAAAAAGAGTAACAATTTTCTTCATAATAATTCAAATTATCTAATAAGTATGTCGCAAAGATAATAATATTAATACAATCTGAAACTATTTCCGAACCCGGATAGTGAAAAAGTCCAAAAATAGAAATATTTATTATTCTTATAGAGCCGCGTATTATCGATGTTAACTATTTTATAATCTGTAAAAATCGATTCTCGCTATATTTCATTCCGTTTGGCTTGGGATTTTATAATTTCACTTATTATAGCTATTTTTGCAATATGTGTCCACTTAGGGTTGTTTGCATAATAACTATTTTTGTATCGTTTAATCCAAAAGAAAAATAATAAATCAATTATGGCAGAGTCGAATTTTGTAGACTACGTGAAAATACTTTGTCGTTCAGGTAAGGGCGGAGCCGGTGCTATGCATTTGTACCGGGCCAAATATGTGCCTAAGGGTGGTCCTGACGGCGGTGACGGCGGTCGGGGAGGAAATGTTTATTTACGAGCTAACCGTAATTTGTGGACTCTGTTGCATCTGAAATACTCTCGTCACGTACTTGCCGGTAACGGTTCACCTGGCGGGGCGAACAGAAGTTTCGGTAAAGACGGTGAAGATAAGACCATAGAGGTCCCTTGTGGTACGGCGGTTTTCGATGCCAATACGGGCGAGTTTTTATGTGAGGTTACCCAAGACGGCGAAGAGGTAGTTCTCTTGAAAGGCGGCCGTGGCGGTTTGGGAAACTGGCATTTCAAATCGGCGACCAATCAGACCCCAAGATATGCTCAGCCCGGAGAACCGGCCGTGGAGCGCACTGTTATTTTGGAGTTGAAATTGCTTGCCGATATAGGATTGGTGGGATTTCCCAATGCGGGTAAATCGACATTGTTATCTACGATTTCAGCGGCTCGTCCTAAAATAGCCGATTATCCTTTTACTACTCTCGAACCGAATTTGGGTATCGTATCCTATCGAGATAATCGGTCGTTTGTCATGGCCGATATACCCGGAATTATAGAGGGAGCGAGCGAAGGAAAGGGGCTTGGATTGCGTTTCCTCAGGCATGTGGAACGCAATGCCGTATTGTTGTTTATGGTTCCAGCGGATACCGATAGTATTCGTAAAGAGTATGATATTTTGCTTCGCGAACTTACCGCTTTCAATCCCGATTTGCAGGATAAACAGCGGGTGCTTGCCGTGACCAAGTGCGATATGCTCGACGACGAGTTGATCGAGGCGATGAAGAACGATTTGCCCGATGTGCCTGTCGTATTTATCTCATCGGTGACGGGACAGGGTATTACCGAGTTGAAAGATGTGTTGTGGCGTGAGTTGAACGATGAGGAAAACCGGGTGATGACACTGACCCATCGTAATCTCGATGAGCGTCATCGGGTCGAGGAGGAAGATAACTTTGATACGGATTTGGAACGTGACGAAAGTGGCGACGAGTCGGGCGACGATAATTTCGAGGAAGAAGACTGGTAATGGTTTTACACGAGAATAAGGATTGCAGGTGGTATTCGTTTCCTTCGTTCGATGCACTGCCGGGAGTCGTTACGTTCGTTACGACACGTAACGGAGTCGTTCACGGTGATGTGTATTCTACGGATAATATGGGTGAATACACCGGGGATAATCCCGATAGAGTTATCGCAAATCGACAGAGGATCTGTCGCTCGTTAGGTATCGATACGTTGATTTCTCCGCGCCAAATTCACGGAACGAAAGTTCTGTCTGTAACCGACGAGTTCATTCGGTTGTCTAAACCAGAACAAACAGCTTGTTTAGACGGTGTCGATGCTGTGATGACCGATTGTCCGAGCGTAGCGATAGCTGTGTCGACGGCCGATTGTGTCCCCGTTTTGCTTTACGATGCCGTTCATAGGGCTTGTGCTGCTGTTCATGCCGGGTGGCGAGGCATGGCCGGACATATCGTTCGACGGTCGATCGATGAGATGGTTAATATGTATGGTACGGTTCCGTCTGATCTGTATGTTGCGGTGGGGCCGTCGATCGGCCCCGACAATTTCGAAGTGGGCGATGAGGTGGTACAAACGTTTGACTCGGAGGGTTTCGATGTAAATCGTATAGCGCATCGTTATCCGTCGGGGCGTTTTCATATCGATTTGTGGGCGGCTGCTGTGGAGGAGTTGACGGCTTGTGGCGTCGATTTGTCCCGTATCGAAGTTGCGGGTATTTGTACACGAGCCCATGATTGGGAGTTTTTTTCGGCTCGCAGCTTGGGATTTCATTCTGGGCGTTTTTTGACGGGTATATATATTTGTCCATAAAAAAGGTTCTTGGAGAGAAAATCCAAGAACCTTGTCGACCGTGTTCATTTCGTTTAGACGGTCCGTTCCCCTTTTTTGTGCTGTCAGTCTCAGCCGGGGTTATTTCAGAGAACCCAATCGGACGGCGTACATTGTTTTTTTACTTCTTTGGGTACGGAGGGGAAGAAGGTGAACCCGGTTTGTTGTTCTATATATTCTACCGATTTGCAATATTCTGTACTAAATGTTTGGGGGTAGTCGTTGCGATGTTCCAACCAGAAACCAATGGCTTTCAGCTCGTCGGAGCCACATTGACCGACGGCTTTTCCCGAGTTCCCGGAACGAGTACGCAATACCACTTTAAAATAGTGGGTAGGTACGGGACAGATTTTAGAAGCTGGATCGGCGTTGTTTCCATAATATCCGTCGTAAGTAGTCGTATATCCATTTCCAAAGTAACAACCGGTCACTACGTATAAAGTGTCTTGGCACATATTTTCTCGAATTTTCCCTTCGAGAGAAGCCCAAATCCCGCCGTTGAAATCTCCGTTTTGGGGTGTCATATTCGAGGCATAGAATGTTTGGCTGTTCAGTTCGTCGGTTGCCGTACGGTCGGCCGAAGGTATTTGATGCCCGCGTGAATAGTTTTTATAATAGCAGAATGTTTCTCCATAAACTTTGGCCTGATATAACATTTCGATGAGAGGGTCTGCCGCCCAAGCCTCGGTTCTTCCGCTGTTTCCCCGATAACATGAATGGAGCGGGTAGGCAACCCACAAAGCGGCGTGTTTCTCTTTATCGAACAGCATAGTATAGTTCCGTACCCTGTGACTGCCGAGCGTGCCGTAGTGAGTGACGACGTAGTCATCGTTTTCGTATGCAGGCAATTCTGCCAACGGATAAACGGTGTTATCGAAAACAATGATTTGTTCCGAGGGTTCTCCGTCGGTCAATCTTATGTCGTCTATGCGCATTTGTGTGGTGCCTGTGGCAGTGAGTCTGATACTAAGTGTGCCGGAACTGTTTTGAAGGGAAAACATGCTTGTCGTCAAAGCCCAACTGTTCGTCGGATTTCTGGAATAGTCTATTTCTACCCATGAAGCCCCGTTTCCTATTTCGACTTTCAAGTCGTCGTAATCGAATGTCTTGTTTTCAGAACTACCGAATTGCAGGATAAAATCTTTTTCCTGAGCGATGTTAATGTTGTTTATGGAAACGAAGCTGCCGGCTTTGTTGAAGTAGATGTTGTTTTTTCCCGATGCGTAAGGGCGGTAGTCGGAGGGTGGGGCGTAATCCGATGTCCAGTCGCTTCTGACCGATACGCTCATTTGGTCGTATGTCTCGGCTCCGCTGCCGGTTCCGTTCGCATTTTTCCAGCCGTCGAATTGGTCGAGGTAAGGCCAGTATGTGTTTTTGACTGCGGTCTCTTTGTCGAAATCGTTGTTATATATAATCGTCCGGTCGGGAGTGACGACAGCCGCAGCTCTCGATATGGACACTTCTTTGGAAATCGTTTTTTCTCCATTTGCGGGAATCGTCGAAATCGTGAGTTTACAAGTCTTTCCTTCGGGAGCTTCGGTAATGGATATGGAGGTATCTTCGCTTGTTCCTTCGGTTCTGTTTATTTTCAGTTCCGAATTATCCACTGTTGCTTTCCAGTTCGTATTTGTACTGACGGTTATGATATTCTTCGACGCGTCGGTTTCGTCGAAAGTGAGTGTATGAGGTGAAACGTTTAAATAGATTTCATCGGGAGTCGTTTCGGGAAGTACGGGTTCTTCCTGTTTTCCTTCTTCACAAGAATAGAGAGCCGTAAGAACCAACAAGGCATAGGCGAATGTCTTTTTCATAGATAAAATATAATTTATGATTCGGAAACAAAAGTAACTTGGAAGAGGAGATGCAAAAGGGCAATGCGTCAAATTTTGAAGTCAAAGCGTCAAAATCATATAGGTAAAATGAAAAGGAACGATTTCTTATTATTTACCCGAATGTCTATTGTTGAATGTGTAAAAATCTTATAATCAGAATCTTTGTCGTCGAAATTCCGATGGGGTCACTCCTTCCTTTTTGCGGAAAAAAGTCGAGAATTGTCCCACGCATTCGAAATTCAGTTCAAATGCGATTTCTGCAATGGAGAGATTGGACGAGGACAGTAATTCTTTGGCACGAGCCAGTTTCAGTTGTTGCTGATATTGTCCGGGAGAAATTCCGCTATACCGTTTAAATTCCCGGCGAAACAGAGAATATCCTACACCTAATCGGGCTGCAATGGTTTCTGGAGACAAGTTCCCGGTTTGTTCTTCCTTCATCATGATTCTGGCTCTGTTGATGATGTCGATCATGTGATCGTCGTTGAACGAGCGATTCAAATCTTTGTAGTACACGCTTCCTAACAAATGTAAGACTATACTCGATACGATTTGTTGAAATCCTGCTTTCTCGCGTTCGGCCTTGTCCATGATTTCGTGATAAAGGTCTATGATTTTATCGTCTGTTCCTATTTTGAACAGACAGTGCGACGGGGTGAAGAAGCCGCTTTTTACCCGGTTGTCGATATGGAATCCTCTGAACCCTACCCAATGTTCGTCCCAGCCGGTTCGGGCGTCGGGGTAATATTTGTGCCATTCTCCCGGGAAGAGCAACAGCATGGTTCCGGCTTCTATGTGTGTCTTCGGACAGGACCGGCTGGAAAAATAGCCTTCTCCTCTCGTAATGTAAACCAATTGATATTCGTTGAGGGTGCGTTTACCTTCATTCTTGAAATTGTAGTTATCCGGATGTTTTGACAGCGGGTAGGCGTGATTAGGCGAAACGTATTGATAGCCTACCGTCGTAATGACGATACCCCATTCTTCGTCCCGAGCATTTATTCTCAGATATTTTAAAGCATCCGATTTTTTCTCTTCCGTATTCATAGTAGCCCAAATATAGGATTTCTTTTCGGAATATCAAAATAGAAAGTTTTTGTATCAAAAACATCAGTCAAATCTATTTCTCCGATTCTATTTTTGTTTCGTAAATTATAAAATATCTTGTTTTTACATGAAAGACACTGCATGTATAGCCATAGATTTGGGAGCTACGAGCGGTCGTGTCATTTTGGCAAAAATGAAACACGGAAGGTTGGAGACGGAAATTCTCAACCGATTTCCCAATGTGATTAAAGAGATTGACGGACGTTGTTACTGGGATATTTATTCTCTGTTCGATTCTATCAAAGAAGGTCTGAACATGGCGGCTTCCCGACAGATTTCAATCGATTCTATCGGAGTCGACACATGGGGCGTCGATTTTGTCTGTGTTCGGCCCGACGGTTCGTTCGTTTCGTTGCCCCGTGCATATCGCGACCCATATACCGAGGGCGTTCCCGAACAATATTTCCGACATATTCCCCGGGAAGAGGTCTATCGTTTGACTGGTATACAGTTTATGAATTTCAATTCGCTGTTCCAACTTTATGCGATGCGTCTCGAAGGCAGTATCGATATAGATGGAGTACGCAGCATTTTGTTTATGCCCGATGCCATCTCTTATCTGCTCACCGGAAAAGAGGTGTGTGAATATACTATATTGTCGACCTCCCAATTGATGAATCCCGAAACTTGCCGGATAGAAGAACGGTTGTTGGAACCTTTGCAGATTCCGGTAGAAAAATTTCCTCCGGTCGTTATGCCGGGCCGGATAATCGGGAACTTGCGGGCCGATGTAGCGGCCGAAACCGGATTGTCGGCTATTCCCGTTGTAGCTGTTGCCGGTCACGATACGGCATCGGCGGTGGCGGCCGTGCCGGCATCGGGAAGGAATTTCGCTTATCTCAGTTCCGGCACTTGGTCGTTGATGGGTATAGAATCGGAAAAGCCGATTGTCACCGACGAGGCTTATCGAATGAATTTCACGAACGAGGGCGGTATCGAAGGGACTACCCGTTTCCTGAAAAATATCACCGGATTGTGGCTTTTGGAACAGTGCCTGAAAGCGTGGAAAAACAAATCGGGTGAGATTTATTCCTATCCGCAAATCGTGGAAATGGCACAGTCCGTTGCCACGAACGAGAGTTATGTCGATCCCGATGATGCGACCTTTTCCAATCCCGTTTCCATGCCGGAGGCTATTGCAGATTATTGCAAGTCTCATCACATGGCCGTACCGCAAACGCATGCCGAGTATGTGCGGTGCATATTCGAGAGTCTTGCTTTGAAGTATCGCTATGTTTTGACCCGCTTGCAGACGGTGGCATCTTTTCCCATCGAATGTCTGCATATTATCGGCGGTGGTTCGCAAAACGATTTGTTAAACCGTTTTACGGCAAATGCTATCGGACTTCCTGTGATTGCCGGGCCTTCCGAGGCGACGGCTTTGGGTAATGTGTTGGTACAGTTGCGGGCTTTGGGCGTGGTAGCCGATCGGGATTCCATGCGTCGATTGGCTGCCGGAGCGGTCTCGTTACAGCGTTATGAACCGTGCGATACCGAACTGTGGAACGAGAAATACGTGATTTTTAAGAAGAGATGTAATTTATTATAAATAGAAAGGAGAATATCATGAAGAATGAACAAGCCGTGAAGGCGGCTTTCGAGTATGCCGCCGAACGTTATGCCGCCATAGGCGTAGACGTGAACGAAGTGTTGAAAAAAATGCAGGGAATATCTTTGTCGCTGCATTGCTGGCAGACCGACGATGTTTCGGGATTTGAAAATCCCGACGGCGAATTGACCGGCGGAATACAGGCTACGGGAAATTATCCCGGTAAAGCTCGCAATATCGACGAAGTGCGTGCCGATTTGCTTAAAGTGAAATCTTTGTTGCCCGGTTCGCATCGCATCAATTTGCACGAGGTGTATGGCGATTTCGGCGGTAAGAAGGTCGATCGTGACGAGGTTACTCCCGATCACTTTACCAGTTGGATGCAATGGGCCAAAGAGAACGGATTGAAGCTCGATTTTAATTCCACTTCGTTTTCCCACCCTAAAAGCGGCATGCTTACACTTGCCAATCCCGACGATTCGATTCGTGAATTTTGGGTAGAACATACTCGTCGTTGCCGGTGGATCGCCGACGAGATGGGAAAATATCAGAACGATCCTTGTATCATGAATCTTTGGATTCACGACGGTTCCAAAGATACGACCGTCAACAGGCTCTATTACCGTCGGTTGTTGGAACAGTCTCTCGACCGTATTTTCGCTACCGAGTACCGGCACATGAAAGATTGTATCGAAGCCAAACTTTTCGGTATCGGAGCCGAGAGTTATACCGTGGGGTCGTATGATTTTTATTTGGGTTACGGCGTGAAGCACAATAAGATAGTGACTCTCGATACCGGTCACTTCCATTTGACCGAAAGTATCGCCGACAAGATTTCCTCGTTGCTGTTGTTTACGCCCGAAATCATGTTGCATGTGAGTCGTCCCATTCGTTGGGATTCCGACCACGTGACGATTATGAATGACGACACACTCGACTTGGCTCATGAAGTGGTTCGTTGCGATGCCCTTTCGAGAGTACACATCGGTCTCGATTATTTCGATGCTTCTATCAATCGTATCGGGGCTTATGTCATTGGGTCGCGGGCTACACAGAAATGTTTCTTGCAAGCGTTGCTCGAACCGCTTGCCTTGTTGCGCAAATATGAGGCCGAAGGGCGTTTCTTCGAACGTCTCGCTTTGCTTGAAGAATGCAAGAGCCTGCCGTGGAATGCTGTTTGGGATTACTTCTGCCTGACGAACGATGTGCCCGTGGGTGAAGATTATATCGCCGACATCGAGGCTTATGAGAAAAATGTGACTTCCAAACGCCAGTAACGAGCCATGAATATTCTCATAGGATTATTGATTATTGCCGTGGGGAGTTTCGGCCAGTCGAGCTCTTATGTGCCTATCAAGAAAGTGAAATCTTGGAGCTGGGAGAGTTTCTGGCTCGTGCAGGGGATTTTCGCATGGTTGGTGTTCCCCTTGTTGGGTGCGTTTCTGGCGGTTCCGGCGGGTCATAGTCTCGGGGAACTCTACTCCGAGGGTATTCCGTTCATGTCTGTCTTGTACGGTGTGCTGTGGGGAGTGGGCGGATTGACTTTCGGGTTGAGTATGCGCTATCTCGGTGTCGCCCTCGGACAGTCTATTTCGTTGGGTACTTGTGCGGCTTTCGGTACATTGCTTCCGGCTTTGTTTGCGGGAACGAATCTGTTTCGCGGCGAAGGTCTCGTCTTGTTGGCCGGGGTGTGTATTACGTTGGCCGGTATTGCGGTGATCGGTTATGCGGGTAGTTTGAAGGCTCGGAATATGAGCGATGAGGAGAAGCAGAAAGCTATACGCGATTTCGCTTTTACCAAAGGGATTTCGGTCGCCTTGCTCGCCGGTATGATGAGTGCCTGTTTCAGTCTCGGGCTCGAAGCCGGAGCCGAAGTGCAGCAGACGGCATTGGCGTTGGGTGCGTCCGACTTGTTCGCCCTTAACCCGGTGATCCTGTTGGTTACATTGGGCGGTTTTTGTACCAATGCGGCGTATTGCCTGTGGCAGAATATCAAGAATCGTACCGGCAGGGAGTATTTCTCGGTATCGGTATCGACAGGAGTCAATAACTTGTTGTATTGCGCTTTGGCGGGTTTGCTTTGGTATTCTCAATTCTTCGGGTTGGGCATGGGAAAAAGTTTCTTCACCGGTTCGCCGGTCATGCTGGCTTTCTCGTGGAGCATATTGATGTCGCTGAATGTTATTTTCAGCAACGTGTGGGGAATTTTGCTGAAAGAGTGGAATGGGGTAGGACGGCGGACCGTAACCGTATTGATCGCCGGGTTGCTGATTCTTATCTTCTCGACGGTTTTCCCCAATTTGGTAAACAGTAATTTATAATGAAATAAAAGAGATGAAACTGATTAAAAACGATAAACTCGAATGCCAGATCGCCGATGTCGCCGAAGTGGCTGGTTATTTGTGGCAACGAGGGTGGGCCGAACGAAACGGCGGAAATATTTCGGTGAACGTTACGGATTTATTGACCGATGAAGAGAAGGCATTGCCTGCCATTTCCGAGCGATACCCGTTACCCAAAGTGATGAATGCATTGAAAGGGAATTTCTTTTTGGTGACAGGTACGAACCGGCGTATGCGTTATGTCGCTTCGCACCCGATGGAAAATATGGCGGTGATCCGTATTTCCGATACGGGAGATTGGTATGAAATTATCGCCGATAATCCGGTACGGCCTACGTCGGAACTTCCTTCGCATCTCTCGATGCACGACTATTTGAAAGGCCGTGGCATCGACAATAAGGTCGTGTTGCATACTCACCCCACCGATTTGGTGGCGATGACCCATAACCGAGCGTTTTTACAGCCCGATGTACTGGGAAAACTGTTGTGGTCCATGATTCCCGAAACGCGGGTTATCGTACCCAAAGGTTTGGGTATCGTGCCTTATAAGTTGCCCGGTTCGCTCGAACTGGCCGATGCCACTATCCGGTTGCTCGATCGTTACGATGTGGTTATGTGGGAGAAGCATGGAGCATTGGCTGTCGGTAGCGATGTGATCGAGTGTTTCGATATGATCGATACGCTGTCTAAATCGGCGCAGATTTATTTGCAGGCTCGTGCGATGGGATTCGAGCCCGAAGGCCTGACCGACGAACAATCCGAGGAGCTTCGCAAGGCGTTCCGTTTAGTGTGAAAATTTGGTTTTATATCATCGGGGAAAGGCTCCTTTGTGTGGGTATCTTAAACTCCTTCCCTGTGTTTTGTTGTCAAACAAAATATAGGGGAGGTGTCACGTAGTGACGGAGGGGTTGAATGTCATCAAAAATCTACTCAGCAGTTTTTTACCCCTCTTCTTAGCAATTATCGTTCCTTCGGTGTCTCCCTTATATTGCTCTGCAATTCCCCGTAATGCTATGGGAGACGGCAGGGGAGAAGGGTTAATACCTTTGGAAACAAGGTCAGAGAGATGCATCACCCTCTCCCCCTGTGTTCCGGTAAGGGAATATAGGGGGAGTGCCCATTGGGCGAGGGGGTTAACCTTTACAGTCAAAAATCTACTCAGCAGTTTTTTACCCCTCTTCTTAGCAATTATCGTTCCTTC
>ERZ857951.442-NODE-442-length-54667-cov-4.699535_pt1 | contig 54667 bp, 38 predicted proteins | sample MGYA00519759_ERZ857951 | MGnify/ENA primary metagenome ERZ857951 (study PRJEB31778, sample SAMEA3449377) | human gut metagenome | biome: human gut; feature: human-associated habitat; material: faeces | place: United Kingdom | collected 2010/2012 ...
CCGTGTCCACAAAGGTGGTCACGTTCACGCTGCCGCCGTTTGCCACCACCGTGATGCTCTGGTAGCCTGCGCCCGCGCCGACGATGGACTTTGCCACGTCCAGTGGGATATAAAAGTTCGTCTGGATGCTGTCATCGTCGCTGCCGCCGAACATACTGGAGTAGTCTTCCTCTGTGTATTTATATACGCCCTGTATATAGAACGTATACAAATTCTTGTTGATCGTCAGCGTGACCGCCTTGCCGATGGCCTCCTGCGCGGTGCCGCCGACAGCCTGTTCGACGAATTTTTCTGACACACAAGCGACTCTGCGGCCCGCGTCCTTTTCATCGTCAAGCCAGCGCCCATACAAAATCTGCGAATCTGCGCCAAGATTTTCCAGTGTGGCAGTATTGGCACCGCTGACGCTGGTCTTGATGGTCGTGGTCGGTTCGCCGTACTTGGCAATCGTCCCATCGCCTACTTGCTGGGAAAGTTCGATGTGATCCACCTGCGTCGGGAAGGTGGCCATAAAGTCACCCATCATATCCTGGGTGATGAGGTCGGAATCCGACGGCTGCGAGTCCATGAACCGGCGCAGCCGGACACCCTGGGATGTGCCCGAGGTACTGGAACTGCTTTTCTGCGTTACGGTGACCGAAATGTTGCTGGCACCCATGCCGGACATCGAGTCCATGACCGAGCCGGTCATGCTGTTGCCGACGGTCTCGATGGCAATGACCGCCGCAATGCCGATGATGATGCCCAGCATCGTGAGCAGACTGCGCATTTTGTTGCTTCTGACGCTGGTCAGCGCCATGCTGATATTCTCAAAAAGCTGCACGTTCGCCTGTCCCCTTTCGTTCGCCCACGATCAGGCCGTCGCGCAGCGTCAGCACCCGCTGGCATTCCTCGGCCAGCTCGGGGTTGTGCGTGATGAGCACGATGGTCTTGTGGTATTTTTCATGCAGTTCGTGAAAGAGGTTCATCACGACGCGGCTGGTCTGGCTGTCCAGTGCGCCGGTCGGCTCGTCAGCCAGAATCAGCGCAGGCTCGTTGACCATGGCGCGGGCAATCGCCACACGCTGCTTCTGGCCGCCGGAAAGCTGGGAGGGGTAAGAATCCATGCGGTTGGCCAGACCTACCATATCCAGCAGCTCTTCGGCCCGCTTGCGGGTCTCGTCCCTGGGCGCGCCCGTCAGCTCCAGCGGAAAACAGACGTTCTGCAGGGCCGTGCGCTGCATGAGCAGGTTGAACTGCTGAAAAATCATGCCCATGGAACGCCGCGCCTTGCGCAGCGCGGCCTCGGGCAGACGGCAGAGATCCCTGCCTTCAAAAAAGACGCTTCCGGCCGTGGGGCGTTCCAGCATGTTGATGCAACGCACCAGCGTGGACTTGCCCGCGCCGCTCTTGCCGATGATGCCGAAAATGTCTCCCCGGCCGATGGCAAGGTCAATGCCGCGCAGGGCGAACACGTCGGCATTTTTACCGGAAAAGCGCTTTTCCAGATGCTCGATACTGATGATGGGGCCGTCAGCCATAATGCCTCCGCCGTGACGCTGCCGCTCCGGCAAAGGCGGAGCGCACCTGGCGCATCCTTGACCCCTTCCGGAACGGAGGGGGTACAATAGCACATTTTGCCGCAGGCGCAAAGAGGCGGCAAAGGCGCGCAGGCAGAGCAATTTCACTCCCGGCGGAACAGTCCGTGGGAACGCGCCGCCCGTCCACTCAAGTCCGAGCGGATTTTGCACCTCCGCCCCGGCCTTCCACCACGGCCACGGAAGGCCGGAACAGGGTGCTTCATGCTATCGGACTGCCCGCCTATCTTCCGGCCAGCAGTTCCGCGGCCTCCGGGGTCAGCGGAATCAGATCGTCCGGGCCCAGCAGACTTACGTCAAATTTGCGGTTCAGGGCCGCGAAGTGGCGCAGGCCCATGGCGATGCGGTTGAGATAGGAGAACACGCCGATGGCCCCGGCCGGGAAGCTCTCCGCCTCCTTGCCGTAGAGATGCCTGAGATCCGGCAGATCCGCGAACAGCGTTTCCTTGCTGTCGCCGTATTTTTGGAGATAGGCGGGAATGTTGCCCGCTTCGACCAGTTCGCCCACCTTTTTGGCGCTGTTGGCAGCGGCCATGGCGGCCCGGCAAAGGCCCACGGCCTGAAAACAGGGCGCGCCCAGAGCCAGGGCCTTGAAGACCTGGTCCTCGGTGGCGAAGCCGCCGGTGATGACCATGGAGGGCAGTTCCAGGCCTTCCCGGCCCAGGCGGCGGGCAATGCCGCAGACCGTGCTTTCCAGCGGCACGGTGGGCAGGCCCCACTCGTTCATCATTTTACAGGGGCTGTAACCCGAGCCGCCGCCCGCGCCGTCAAAAGTGACCACGTCCACTTCAGCCGACGCGGCAATGCGCAGCACCCGCTCAATGTCCACGGGGTCAAAGCCGGCCATCTTGAAATAGACGTTTTTCAGGCCCATGTCCCGCAGCATGCCGATGCGAGTGACCAGATACTCCTCGTCCCACATGGGCAGACGGCCGTAGGCATAGAAATTGGGCGCTTCGCCCCGTTCCGCCGCGGCCCGGACCGCGGGGTCCTCCGGGTCCGGATGGACCAGGGCCCCGGTCGCCTTTTTCTTGAGCGCGGCGTCGTAATCCTTGAGCCGGGTCACGGGCTGGGTACCCTTGGCCGACTGGCCGAACTTGAATTCAATGGCCTCGGCCCCGCATCGGCTGACGGCGTATTCCGGCAGCCCCTGGCCGTCCTCCTCGAAGTTGGCCTGCGGCACGATCTGCCCGTAGCCCCGGTAATAGCGGCGGAAGGCGTCCATGATTTCATTCAGATAGGGAAATTCCGCAATTTTTCCGTTCCGCATTTGCAGTGCGGGGTCCTTGGAGGGCGAGCCTTCGCCGATGACGCAGCAGACCCCGGCCATGGCGGCCCCGGCAAAATAATCCTGCCAGTTCATTTTCAGCAGGGCGGGCAGGATCACCGGCAGGGCGATCTTGACCGGATGCCGCCTGCCCAGCGTGCGTTCGAGCCTGACGTTGAAGATGGCCGCCTGATCCGTTCCGGCCGGTACGCCCTGAGCCCCGAAGACGCGGCCGTTGATGTTGAAGTGGGAGTAATCCAGCGGATAATCCTTCTCCGAGGCGATCTGGTTGTTGCCCGTGGTGGTGGGGTAGACGCTCTGCGCGCCCAGCACGGCGGACAGGCCGATCTCGCAGGTGCCGGGGCAGTCGGCGGTGCAGAAGGAGCACATGCCGCTCTGCGGCGACAGCGTGTGGCTGCGTGTTTTGGTTTCGTTGAAGCTGGAGGCGATTCCGGGGTTGAGGGACATGGCGCATATCTCCTTGCGGTTGGGGGAAAGGGAGCCGATCAGACCATCAGGCAATCGTCAGGCGTATTTTCAAGGGCGGAGGCCGCGCCATGCGCCGGATGCGAGGCGCATCCGGAATATAACGGCCGGTCCCGGCCCGTGGTATCAATGGTTCTGATCTTACGTTTTTCCCGGCGTTCCGTCACCTCTTTCCTGCGCTCAGCCGGAATGCCCGACGCTCGATACCCGCGCCGCCACAACGACCGCGAAACTCAGCGTGCCGCCTAGTCTCCTTCCCGCTTGGGCGGCTTGCCCGCCCCGCGTTCCGGCGGACAGGGACCGGCGCGCATCTCGGCCTCGATCAGCCGGACCAGTTCCGCCGTTTCCATGCGCAGGGCCGCCGCGATATGCAGCATGGCGGTCAGCGAACCGCACTGGATGCCGCGCTCCATGCCGGAGATATAATCTTCGGAAAGCCCCGCCAGGCCCGCCAACTGCCCCTGGGAAAGCCCGGCCTTGCGCCGCAGCCGGTGGATCACCGCGGCCACGGCCCACTGCAATGTGGGTATTTTTTCCATGCGCGAACCATAGCGCGGCCCTTGACAAAATATCCGTATATTTATACGGATATCCGGCAGGCGAAAAACGCCCGCAACACGACAGCGCGGAACACCATAGACAATGAGCAAAGTTACTTTGCTCCGTCGGCCGCGAAAGCGGACGCGCGCGCCTGAAGCCAAAGCGCCTTTAGCCGTTCGCGAGCAAAGCGGGCAACGGATCAAGACAGCAACGATAGGCTGGGGGCAGCGCCAACGTTGGGAATAGCAATTCTCAACGTTAACCCGCTCAAGAGGAAAAGGGCAACGCGCGCGGCGTCGCATCTGAAAGAGCCGCAGTGCGGCCGCAGCTGGCCGGGAACAGATGACAAGCAAGGCGACAGGGCGGAGCGAACGGGATTTCAGCGTTGGAACAGACTTGGCTGAGTCGGACGCGCCCGCTCAGTACAGGTCCGCATCCTTACATCTCAGGGGGCCGAAGCAGCTTTGCCGCTCCTGGTCGGAACGGGATTCGGCATGGGACTTGGCGCACGGTCCGGGGTAAACGGCGGCTTCGCAGAGGGCGATTTCGATCATATCCACGATCCGCGCGGCGGGCATTTGCAGGCCCTGGGCAATGGCGATCAGAGTCTCCACCCGCACGCCCGAGCGGCCCTGTTCGAAACGGCGCAGCCATGAACAGTCCACTCCGGCCCGTTTGGCCAGGGCGTAACGGCTCATGAGTCTCTCTTCGCGGAGAGCGGCCACAATGCGGCCCATAATCTGCTTAGCCTGTTCCGTTTCCATCCTGCCATTAAAACATGAACTTCCCGGCTTGCATAAAGGATTAAAGTCCTATATCGGTATATAGATACACACTGCATAAAAAATCCGACGGAAAAAAGACGGGTTGACACGCCTCTGTCATTGTTGCGCCCCTGCCGCAATGCAACAATGACATCCGGAGGCGGCGGCCCGCCGGAGGAACGCCACAACCACAGCAAAGGCCTTCCCATGTCCACGCATCCGGCACATTGTCTTATCCCGCTTACCTCCAGCGAGCCGCTGTGGGAATGGGACATCGTTTCCGACGCGCTTTTTCTGAGCCTGGGCGCATGCAGCCGTTTGCGCCTGCCCGAACCGCCCACGCGCATGGCGGATTTTCTCGGCTACATTCCGCCCCACGCCCTGCCCAGGCTCAACGAGCTGCGCGAGGGCGTGCTCAGCGGCACGGCCGGTTCCTGCCTGGAGTGCGACTATCCCTTCAACAACCAATGGATTCAGGAACACCTGCTGGTGCTGGCCCGCAACGAAAAAGGCCGGGCCAGCAAAATCATGGGCCGTTTTACGATCACTCCGGCCCTGGCCGGCGATCCCGCCGTGGAGGCCAAGGCCCGGCAAAGCGGCCTGCCCGAAGTGGGCATCTGGATATATTCCGTCCCGAGCAGAAACGTCTGGCGGGACAGCACCTGCGCGGCCCTGCTGGGCGAGACCGCTTCCGGGACCTACTCCGTCAGCTACGACGACCGTACCACAAGCATCCACCCGGCCGACCGCAAAAGCCTGCTCCGCCGCTACCGGCTGTTCATCGAACAGAAATTTCTGGGCGAATCCATTGACGACATCATCAGAGTCCGGCTGAACAACGGCCAGTACGCGCGCATGCTGGTGCGCGGTTCCGTGCTGGAGCGCGACCACACGGGCCGGGCCACCCTGCTGGCCGGCACCCTGCAACGCGAGGAAAGCCTCCGCCCCGGCACGCTCCGTTCATCCGACGACGAACGGCTGCATTACGCCCTGGACACGGTGGGCGACGGCCTGTGGGACTGGGACCTGCGCACCAACGCGGTCTATTACAGCCCCCGCTGTCTGGCCATGCTGGGCTATACGCCGGAGCAGTTTCCCGCGCATGTCAATGCCTGGAAAGACAAAATCCACCCTGATGACCACGACAAAATCGTGGACACGCAACTGGCTGTCATCCAGTCGCCGCGCTACGGCGATTCCTTTGAATGCACCTACCGCATGCGGCGCGCCGACGGCGGCTGGGCCTGGCTTTTCGGACGCGGCTGCGTGACCCGGAGGGATGAAAACGGCCGGGCGTGCCATCTGGTGAACATCGTCACCAACATCACCACGGCCCAGACCGAGCGGGACAGGCTGGAGGAACTGGTCAAAAACGACGCGCTCACCGGCCTGCGCAGCCGGGCCTATTGCAATCTGGAGGCCGAACGCATCGAAAAAAACAACATCCGCCCGGTCTGCGTGATCTCCTGCGACATCACCGGCCTGAAAATGGTCAACGACAACCTGGGCCACGCGGCCGGGGACGAATTGCTGGCCGAGGCCGCAACGCTGCTGCGCAAGCCCCTGCGGCTCACGGACTGCGTGGCGCGCATGGGCGGGGACGAATTTGTGGTTCTGCTGCCGGGCTGCGCGCCGGACAAGGGCAGGGAGCTGCTGCGCAACATCGAAACCTGTTTTGCCGAACGCAACCAGCATCCCGGCCGGATGCCGCTTTTGGCGGCCTTTGGCCTGGCCTGCAGCGAAAACCCGGAGATGACCCTGGCCAAGGTCATGGTGCAGGCGGATACGGCCATGCTGCGACAGAAGCGGGCCCAGCGCAAAACCGCGCACAGAGAGATCAAAAACTGGATTGAAGCCCGCACGGGCCACAACATCCGCGCCGACGACCGCCTCCCAGTCAACTGAACCGGGCCTTCTTTCTTGACAGTTCCCTCCGCCGGCATACACAATGAAAGCACGCGACAAGCCCCATGGGCGCGCCGCGTGCTTTTTATTTCCCAAGAAGAACACAGGAGAATACCAATGTTGAAACTGATGCGGGCACCCGCAAAATATATCCAGGGCAAGGACGCCCTGCTTTCCACGTATGACGAAACCAAAAATCTGGGCAAATCCTTCCTCTTCATCTGCAGCCGCAGCGGTGAAAAGGCCTGCCGCGCCCACCTGGAGCAAAGTTTTGCCGGCAAGGAGGCCGCCATCCGCTTCGAGATTTTCGGCGGACACAGCTCCGAGGGCGAAATTCAACGCATGCGCGACATCGTGCGCGCTCACGGCATTGACTGCGTGGCCGGTGTGGGCGGCGGCTCGGCCATCGACACGGCCAAGGCCACGGCCTATTACGAAGGCCTGCCCGTGCTGGTCATTCCCACGGTCAGCGCCACGGACGCGCCCTGCACCGGGCTTTCGGTCATCTACAAGGATGACGGCTCGTTCAGCAAATACCTTTTCTATCCGAAAAATCCCGACGTGGTTCTGGTGGATTCAACGGTCATCGCCAACGCGCCGGTCAAATTCCTGGTGGCGGGCATGGGCGACGCCCTGGGCACCTATTTCGAAGCCCGGATGTGCGCCAGAGCCAAAGCCCCCAGCCTGGAAAACGGCGGCATCACCCGTTCGGCCCTGGCCCTCTGCCGCCTCTGCTACGAAACCCTGCTGGAAAACGGCGCACGGGCCAAGGCCGCCGTGGAGCGGCATCTGCTCACCCCGGATGTGGAGGCGATCATTGAGGCCAATATCTACCTCTCGGGCGTGGGCGCGGACAACGGCGGCCTGTGCGTGGCCCACTCCGTGTACAACGGCTTCACCGCCCTGGAAGAATGCACGGCGGCCCACGGCAGCGTGGTGGCCTTCGGCACCATCGTGCAACTGTTGCTGGAAAACGCGCCCGGCGCGGAACTGCGCCAGGTGCAGGACTTCTGTCTGAATGTGGGCCTGCCCGTGACCCTGGCGGAAATGGGCGTCACCGACCCCGCGCGGGTGGCCGTGGCCGCCGCGAAGGCCTGCGCGCCGGGCGAAAGCATCCACAACATGATCGGCGACGTCACGCCGGAGGAACTGACCGACGCCGTTCTGGCGGCGGACGGCCTGGGCCGCGCCCTGCGCGCCTGATTGATGAAACCATCCGACAAACTAAGGGATGCGCTGACTGATGAAAATGTTTGTTCTTTGCCGAAAGGCAAACATCGCGCACAGGGCCAGCCCGGCGCGGGAAAAGAGCAAAAGGACCATTAGGCGGCGTTTCCCAAGAGTGAGACAACAATGAGCATCCGCAACATTCTGATGTCCCTGAGTACGGGTCTGGCCGTACTGGCGCTCAGCCTGAGCCCGGCCGGTCCGGCACGGGCGGTTTCCGCCGACGGCGCGCGCATGGATTTGCCCGCGCCGGACAAAAAGGGCGGCATGCCCCTGATGCAAGCCCTGGCCGAACGTCATTCCAGCAAAAGCGGCTATACCGGCGCGCCCCTGTCCGCCCAGGAACTGAGCAACCTGCTCTGGGCCACCTGGGGCGTGAACCGGCCCGACGGCCGCCGCACCGCGCCTTCGGCCATGAACCGCCAGGAAGTGACGATCTACGTGGTGCGGGAAAACGGCGTCTGGCGCTATGACGCGGCCCAACACGCCCTGATCCGGGAACTGAGCGGCGATTACCGCGACGCGGCGGGCGGCGGCTCGCTGGTGCTGCTCTATGCCGCGCCCGAGGGCCGCTGGTCCGGCATGCACGTGGGTTCGCTCTACCAGAACGCCGGGCTCTACTGCGCCTCCGCCGGGCTGGGCAACTATGTGCACGCTTCCGGCGTTTCGGCCCTGGACGGCAAACTGCCCCTGCCCGACGGCTGGCGCGTGCTCATCGCCCAGACCGTGGGCCTGATTCAGTAACGTGCCCCTGCGACGGCCCGTTGCCGCGGGCAGACCAAGGCCGTTGCCCTTTCGGGCAACGGCCTTTTCGTCATGACGGGCACCTGGAAATAAACGGCTCAGGAGGCGCGGCCCCTTGTGTGTTTCCACAAGAGCTCAAAGAGCTTTCCCGGCTCGATGGGCTTGGCGATATGGGCGTTCATCCCCGCGTTCAGGCAGCGCCGGACGTCCCCGGCAAAAGCATTGGCCGTCATGGCGATGACGGGAATGTCCGCCGCGCGGGCATGCCCGCTCCGCCGTATGGCGCGGGTGGCTTCATAGCCGTCCATGACCGGCATCTGGATATCCATGAAAACGGCGTCAAAGGCATCCGGCGCGCTGCTCTCAAAGGCTTCCCAACCCGCCTTGCCGTTGTCGGCGATGCTCACCGCCACGCCTTCGCTTTCAAGAATCCGCTGCGCCACCAGCTGGTTCACCTCATTGTCCTCCACCAGCAGCACGCGCAGGCCGGAAATGTCCACATTCTCTTCGGCACTCTCCGCGACCTCCGGCGGGGCCTGGGCGTCCGGCGCGTCCGCCAGGTGCAGGGGCAGGTCCACCGTAAAGCGCGTGCCCTGGCCCGGCTCGCTCTCCACTTTGATGGTGCCGCCCTTGTAGTCCACAATATTTTTGATGATGGAGAGCCCCAGGCCCGTGCCTTCCGTATGTCCGACGCGCAAGTTTTCCACCCGGAAGAACACCTCGAAGATATGCGGAATATCCTCCGGGCCGATGCCGATGCCGGTATCCGCAACCACAAAGCGGTACCAGCCGATCTGCTCGTTCTTTTGCGGCAGCTCCGTGACGGCGAGGGAGACGCGGCCGCCCTCGGGCGTGAACTTGACGGCGTTGCTGATCAGATTTTCAAGAATCTGATGGATGCGCAGAACATCGCCGATGCATTTGTCATGGCGGACCTGGAAGGAATGACTGAAGGTCTGCCCCTTTTTCCCGGCCAGGGCCAGGGCCCGGGTCACGATTTTTTCCACTTCCTCCCGCTGGCTGAACAGCTCCTTGACCAGAACTATATGGCCGCTTTCAATGCGGCTCATGTCCAGGATGTCATTGATCAGGCGCAGGAGGTGCTCCGAGGCGGTCCTGATGACGGAAAGGCTCTCGTCGATCTGAACGGGATTGTCGCGCCGGGCCAGGGCGAGTTCGGTCATGCCGACAATGGCGTTCATGGGCGTGCGGATGTCGTGGCTCATGGAGGAAAGAAAGTCGGTCTTGGCCTGGCTGGCTTCCCGGGCGAGGGTGAGCGCGTTTTTCAACTGCTCCCTGGTCTGCTGGTCCGCCCTGAGCACATCGGTCACGTCGGCCCGCACCAGGCAGATGGTCTGGTGATTTTCCCCGCCCCAGAGAACGCTGATCTGCTTGTGGCGGAGTCCGGTTTCGGAACGGCAGGGGAAGCTGAATTCATAGCCTTCGGGCTGTTCGGCCAAGCGCGCCAGCATGACCTCCATGGACAATTGCCCGCGTATCTCGTCCTGTCCCTCTTCCGTGTCGGCATGGCGGACGAACTTCTCCAGGGCCAGGTCAAAATCCTCCGTGGTATACGGGGCAAGGTTGCGGAGCACGGTTTCCCGGGTGTGAATGACGAAACCGCCGGTGGCGAGGTTGAGGAAGCCGGCCAGATCAAAGGTGTAGGCCAGCATGTTGAGCAGAGCCTTCTGCTCCCGCACGGATTCCGTAATGTCCGTCCGGGAAAGGCAGACTCGGCCCAGTTTTTTGTCGATCGAAAAGACGACCATGTTTTTGGTCAGGATTTCGCCGTTCTCGTCCGTCAGGGAATAGTGGAAAGAGTAGGAACCCTCTTCTTCCAGGCGTCGGCGCATATAGTCCAGGTCGAGCATCCTGGCGCAAATCTCCTTGTCCTTGGGCACCACCAGGGACTGGAAGAGGTAAGCGGCCTGCGCGGTATAGCCGCCCTCGGACGGCGGCAGCGCGCTGGCCTGGTGATTGAAGGAAAGCACCTTGTAGCGGTCGCGCCACAGGTCCACATCCGCAAGGAAATCATAGCTCGCGTGGGACAGACGGTTCAGGATCTGTTCCGAAATCTTCTGCTCGGTCACGTCCAGCACGGAAAGAACGCCGATGAGGTCGCCGCAGTCCGGGGAGACCACCAGCTTGACCACGATCCGGACATAGCGGCCCTGCTCTTCGGTCGGCAGTTTGACAAAGCACTCCAGTTCATGCTTGAGGTCGCCGCGCTCAAAGGCCGCCTGCAAGGGCGGGGCGAGAAAGGCCTCCAGAAAGGCGCGGCGCTCGTTCTCGTCCACGACCAGCCCGGCCAGACCCGTGAAAAACGGCTCACGCGCAGTGCCGAATGTCTCCAGCAGGCGGCTGTTGGTCTGGTCCGTAATTTCAATGATAAAGTTGCGGGTGATGTTGCAGTGGCCCGTGATGATTTCGCCGTGCACGAAACCCTTGTGATGCTCTATGAGCATGTCGTTGTAGCGGCTGCGCAGCTCGGCCCGTTCGTTCATGTCTTCCGTGACGTCGCTGAACACGGCGTAAATCCGGGCGTTGCCGTCCTCATCCGGAATCAGGGCGGAAATGTTTTTCACCCAGATGTAGCCCTGTTCGCCCTTGCGCAGCCGGTAAACCGTTTCACAGGAATCCAGGCCCGTTTCCACCTGCCCGCGGATGCGGGCCAGGACATAGTCCACGTCCTCGGGATGCACGCCCGCGCCGGCGTCGCTGCCGTACAGCGCGTAGGCCTGTTCAAGCGTCATGCCGGCCATGGCGGCAAAGCCGTCCGAGATGAATTCCGGCACGATGGCGCCGTCGGCGGCGCAGCGCAGGACCGTAATGCCGCCGGGCAAATGGCGGATCAGGGTCTGGTAGTAGCGCTCCAGCCGCTCCTTTTCCTTGCGGGTGCGTACTTTTTCCGTAATGTCCGTTACATACCTGACATAGGCGGGAATGCCGTTCCAGTCGGTCTCGCGCGTGGCCGTGGCATAGATCCTGTCCGAGCCGGGAATCACCATGTCCTGGCGCTTCCGGCCGTCGTTGCGGCGGTCAAGATTGCAGAACTCGCAGGGTTTCCGCCTGCCGTGCAGGACGGCATGGCATTTCCGGCCGGAAACCAGGGCTTCCCCGTCCATGAACAGATTGGCCCGCTCATTGACGTAGAGCAGGCTGTAATCTTCTCTGCCGATGACGTAAATGCCGTCCGCGGCTTCGTTGGCCAGGCTTTGATAGAGTTTGGTCTCCGCCGACATGCCGGTAAACACGGCGTAGAAGGTCGTGGGGCCGGTCAGCGCGCCCATGCGCCTGCCGTTCAGATGCAGCCAAACCAGACGGTCGTCCTTGTGAAGGGTGCGGTAGGATATTTCCACGGGATCGCCGCTGCGCACCGCGCTGAGCACCGCCGCCCGCACCCGCTCCCGGTCCTCTTCGTATACTGCCTGAAAGGCGTCGTTGCCACGCAGTGCCTGATATTCCTCTTTCGTATAACCTGAAAGCGCGGCCACGCCTTCGGAGCAGAAGACCGGCGTAATGGCGTCCGTCACATTGTAGACCGCGATGCCGCCGGGAATGGAGTTGATCAGGTGCTCCATTTCCTGCTGGGTTTTCTTCAAAGCCGAAATATTGTGGAGCACGCACTGGAGCAGCGGGAAACCGCCTTCTTCCCCGACTTTTTTGGCCTGGATATGCACCCAGACCGCATGGCCGTCCTTATGCTTCTTGCGGAATTCAAAATCCGCAATCTCATTGCGCGCAAGCGCGTGGCGCAGCTTGCCGACGACCATGGCCGTATCTTCGGGATAGGTCATCTCGGCGGCGTCGCCCTTGATCAGCTCGTGATATTCCCGGACGGTGTAGCCGCTCAGCTCGGGCACTCCGTCGGAAAAATAGACGGTTTCAAAGATGTCGGAAACCTTGTAGATCGCCACGCCGCCGGGAATGGCGTTGATGATGTCCTGCGTCTTTTCGTGCGCCTCGGCGAGCCGGCTTTCCAGTTGATGCCGCTCGGTTATGTCGGTGTACACGCCGTACAGCAGAAACGTCCCGTCGGCCTGCCGCCTGGCCGCCAGCTCAAGCTGAACCCAGATGTACTCTTTTTTCCCGTCGTTGAAGACGCGGTAGGTGTGCCGTGCGACGCCTTCGCTCGCAATGGCCGCCGCGATGCCTGCCTTCAGGGCTTCCACATCTTCGGGATGAACGTTCAGGTAGTCGGTTTCCCGCTGTGTGCGGGCAATGTGCTCGTCCGAGTAGCCCAGGAGATTGTAAAAGGCCGGATTGTGAAAGACCGGGGAAAGTTTTTCGCCGTCGAAACGGTAAACGCACAAGCCGCCGGGCATATTGTCCAGCAGCGAGCGTAATTCCCGCGTCAGGGCCGTACTGGCCTCTTCGGCCCGTTTTTTCTCGGTAATATCGTGAATGTATTCCAGATGGGCGGGGATGCCGGCCCAGTCGATGACCTTGCCGCTGAGCTGGTACACGCGGCCCCCACGAACATGCTCCCGCACATGGGGTTCCGTATCGCTCATTTCGCCGACCCGGCAAAAAGGGCAGGGCCGCTCAAAGCCCATCAGGCCGTAGCAGGTGGCCCCGCAGCCGGGCCGACAGCCCAGCAGTTCCGCCGCCAGCCGGTTGGCATAGAGTATTTCCCAGGTATCAAGCGCGCTGACATATACCGCCACCGGCGCATGGTCCAGAATCAGCGATAATCTGTCACTGGATGGAAATGCATCCTTGCCCATATCCGGCCGACTCCTTCCCGCGCGTGCCGCGCTGTCCGCTTTCTCAGCTTTGCCGCATGCCAAACGGCATACGGCGAATAGTCATCACATTGTCCATCAGGGTCATTGCGGACATTTCAAAGAGATATGCCGTAAATACAGCCCGCCCGCAACGAAAGTTTGCGGCAGCCCGGCAAAAAGCCGGGTCCGGGCATACGGATTAAAGGCAGCCTTCCAGGCGCAGCAGGCATTCCTTGATGGGCAGGCCGCCGCCATAGCCCACCAGCGCGCCGTCGGCCCCGATGACCCGGTGGCAGGGAATCACAATGGCGATGGGATTGCGGTTGTTGGCCATGCCCACGGCCCGGCAGCCCCTGGGGCAGTCCACGGCTTCGGCGACCTGCTTGTAGCTGCGCGTCTCGCCGTAAGGAATGGCGGTCAGCGCGGCCCAGACCTTTTGCTGGAACGGCGTGCCCTGTGGGGCCAGGGGCAGATCAAAGTCCCGCAGCCTGCCCGCCAGGTAGGCTTTGAGCTGGCGTTCGGCCTCGCGCAGCAGGGGCGTTTCCTCGTCGGCGGCATTGGCCGCCAGCGGGCCGGATTTACGGCCGCCGTCCTTGCGGATCAGGTCCAGGGCCAGGATGCGGCCGTCCTCCTCCACCAGGGAAACCCCGCCGATCAGGGGCAGGTCATAGTGCTGCGTGTACATCATGCGGCGGCTCCCCGCGCCCGGCCGGGCGCTTTGGACGAGGACAGCAGAAAAGCGAACAGCGCGCCCAGCACGGCCACCAAGCCCAGGCACTGGATGGCCCGCGCCAGGCCGTAATTGTCGGCGATCCAGCCCAGGCAGGGCGCGGCCATGCCGCCCATGCTGGTAGCCAGGCCCAGGGTCACGCCCGAGGCAAAGCCGATGTTCCTGGCCAGCAGCTTCTGGCCCAGCACCACCAGGGAGCTGAAAGGCGCATAGAGCACGAAGCCCAGAAAGGGCAGCAGGGCGAAGGCCGCGTAAAGATTGCCCGCCAGGCTGAAGGCGAAGACCACCGGAGCCATGAGCACAAAGGCCAGACGGATGATCCTGGTGCAGCCGTAGCGGTCCGAGAGCAGGCCGCCGATGATGTTGCTGATCACCCCGCAGGTGCAGAAAAAAGTCAGGGCCAGCGCCCCGGCGGCCTTGGACTGCCCGAAGACATTGACCCAGTACAGCGGAATAAAGGTATTGAAGCCCACAAACAGGGTGGAACGGGCCACAATGGCGACGGTCAGCTTGGAAAACTCCCGCCAGTTGTTGCGGCCGAGGATTTCAGAGTCCCCATCCGCGCCCTCGGCGGCGGGCGCACCAGACGCAACAGGGTCAACAGGGGCGGCAGCGGCCTGCGGATTTTCGCTCGCAACGGATTCGGTCGGGGGCGCGGACGGGACGGGCACAACGGCCGCGCCGGTTGCAAGGCCGGTCATGCGCACGATCTGCCAGAGCAGGATGGAGGCCATGCACACGGCAAGGCAGGCAAAAACCGCCGTGCCGCTCATGCCGAAATAGCCCACGCAGCCCGTGACCAGCAACGGCCCCAGCACAAAGCCGCTGTTGCCGCCGATGGAAAAGATGCTCAGGCCCACGCCCTTGCTCTGGCCGGACACCTTATTGGCATAGCGCGCGCCTTCGGGATGGAAGAGCGCCGCGCCGACGCCGCTGACCGCGATGGCCGCGAAAATGGCCCAGTAGTCGCTCATGAAGCCCACGGCCGCCAGGCCGCAACCGGCCAGCAGCACGCCCAAGGGAATGAACCAGGGCTTGGAAAAGCGGTCCGAGAGCCAGCCGAACAGGGGCTGGATGATGGACGAAAGGCAGGAATAGGCGAACATCAGGCCGCCCGTGGCCTGATAGCTCAGGCCGTAACTGGCCCGCAGAAACGGCAGCACGGCGGGCAGGGCGCCGCCGTTCACGTCGCAGGAGAGATGCCCCAGCGAAAGGAGAAGGATTTTCTTTTTGTCCATTGCGGGACGCTACACCAAAGGCCGGGCAAATCCAAGACGGAAGACGGCGCAGGCGCGCCCTGCCCGCCCGGAAGCGCCGTTCAGCGCCATGTGGCCCCGCACTTCCCTGGATAGAAGGCCCCGGTTTTCCGGGGCCTTCATCTCACATGACTCAGGCTGTCAACGGCGCTTCCGCCGGTCTGAAATCCGCAAGGACAGAGCAGACTTTACTCAAAACATGCACGGAAGTTTGCAGCCTGTCGCCGATCAGTTGAACGGTGAAGCCGTCAATATCCTCACCATCCTCGAAATGTTCCATGAGATAGGCCGTGACATAAAGGTCGTCATGCACCTTATCGAGCAGGCCGGATAAATCCTCGGCTTTGTGCGCGGCAAGCGTTTCCTCCTCATATTTCAGCATATACGACGGCACGCGGTAGCAGCGCAATTCGTGCGGCACTTCCCCGGCGGGCCCGGCGGCCTTGGGGGAAGCGGCGGCTGCCGTGTCCCGTTGCGCCGGTTCCGGCTGTTCTTTTGCCGCAAAAGCCAGCAAGGCCTGGGCCGCCTGTTGCAGCTTTTCGGCCAGATCCGTGAAGTGGGAGCAGGAAAAATCCGGAGACGCCGCATCAGGCGGGACAAATTGGGGCCGTGAGCGGCGTGCGCTCGGGGAAGAACTGGACATGGAGTACCTCTACGGTTTTTTGATTCGGAACTTCCAAAAACAGAAAGTTCCGGGTGCTCAAAACTGCCGCAGAGCAGCGGGCTATTTTCCGGCAAGCCGGTCTTGTATTTCGCCCACACCCGGAAAGAGCATGCGGGAAGTTACGCCGTGCCAAAGGCACAGCGCAAGAAAACCCACAGTCTGTCGGGGTGGGAGCCGTCTACGGAAGGTGTTTTGAGCACCGGGAAGAAGGGAATCATAGGCGCGGGGAACTGTCAACAGCGGCAGGGCCGGGAAGACGCACGGCAGCAGCCCTCCCGACGAATACTATCGCCAAGAACGCCATGGCCTGCAAGGGGTAGGCGGGCACGGTGGAGTAAAGCTTTCTTATCTTTAATCCAAAGATAACATGGCGGCAACAACGCTCAGATAAATTTAGTTTTCAGGCCTGTTCTCCATAAATTATATACAACGACGCATTGAATATGATTGCAGAAATTGCATTACTGCCATTCTAAGAAGTGAATCATTTCATAACTCGTACTCCGTACGCCGCTTTCCCCTTGTCGCAAGATGCCGTATTCCATCAGCTCCCGGATATCCCGCAAGGCGGTATCCGGCGAACACTTTGCCAGCTTGGCGTATTTGCCGCTGGTCAAGTGGGCGACCTCGACTTTCACATGAAGCTCATCCGCATACGTGTTCGGCCCAGGAGGTCACATTGTACGAACAAGCTTTTTCGCATAGTATCCGGACACGTCAATTTCCTTCTTGGTGAAGACTCGTACTCCACCCACTGGGCACCCAGTGAATGGGAAAGCCGGGTTACACAACACAGCCTAACCTTCCAATAGGGTCAAGCAGCTCATGACAGAACAACAAATCGAACAAGAGCTGATAAAGAATCTGACTGACCTCAAGTATGTTCACCGTCAGGACATCCGCGATCGTGCCACGCTGGAGGCCAACTTCCGGGAGAAATTTGAAGCTCTGAACCGGGTACGCCTGACAGACGGCGAATTTTCACGCCTGCTGGAACAAATTATTACCCCAGATGTGTTCAGTGCCGCCCGGCTTTTGCGTGAACGCAACAGCTTTGAACGCGACGACGGCACACCGCTCTTCTACACACTCGTCAATATCAAAGACTGGTGCAAGAACACCTTTGAAGTTGTCAACCAACTCCGCATAAATACAGATTACAGCTACCACCGCTATGACGTCATATTGCTCATTAATGGCGTCCCTGTAGTGCAGATTGAGCTGAAAACGCTGGCTATCAGCCCGCGCCGGGCAATGCAGCAAATTGTTGACTACAAAAATGATCCCGGCAACGGCTACGGCAAAACCCTGCTCTGTTTTTTGCAATTATTCATTGTCAGCAACATGAGCGACACATGGTATTTTGCCAACAATAACAACCGCCATTTCAGTTTTGATGCGGATGAACGCTTTTTGCCGCTCTATCAGTTTGCCGGAGACGACAACAAAAAAATCACCCAGCTTGACCGTTTTGCAGACTATTTTCTGGCCAAATGTACGCTGGCAGAGATGATCAGCCGCTATATGGTGCTGGTGGCCAGCGAACAAAAGCTCATGGTTATGCGCCCTTATCAAATATATGCCGTCCAGGCCATTGTGGACTGCATTCACCAAAACTGCGGCAACGGCTATATCTGGCACACCACAGGCAGCGGCAAAACGCTGACTTCCTTTAAGGCGTCCACCCTGCTCAAAGACAACCCGGACATAGAAAAGTGTCTGTTTGTGGTTGACCGCAAAGACCTTGACCGTCAGACGCGGGAAGAGTTCAATCGCTTTCAGGAAGGCTGTGTTGAGGCCAACACCAACACGGCTGCGCTGGTGCAGCGGCTGCTTTCCGATGATTACGCCGACAAGGTCATCGTCACCACCATTCAGAAACTGGGGCTTGCCCTCGATGCCGGCAACCCCGGCAACTACAAGGAACGCCTGAAACCGCTGCGCAACAAGCGCATGGTGTTCATTTTTGACGAATGTCACCGTTCTCAGTTTGGCGATAACCACAAAGCCATCAAAGACTTTTTCCCAAACGCCCAATTGTTCGGCTTCACTGGAACCCCCATCTTTGAAGCAAACGCTTCCTATACGCAAATCACAGGGGAGCAAGGTTACTATAAAACCACAGCAGATATTTTTCAGCGTGAGCTGCACGCCTATACCATCACCCATGCCATTGAAGACCGCAACGTGCTGCGTTTTCTTGTTGAATATTACAAGTCGGAGGGCAAAAGCATCCCCAAGCCCGGCGAGCCGCTTCTCAAGCGTGCTGTTGTGGAAGCTATACTGGACAAACACAATGCCTCCACCGCCCAGCGCAAATTCAATGCGCTGTTTGCCACATCGGGCATCATTCACGCGATAGAGTATTATCAACTTTTTAAAGAGGTTCAGGCAGAGCGCGCGGCGGCGGACAGCCATTATGAGCCGTTGAACATCGCCTGCGTGTTTTCCCCGCCCGCGGAAGGCAACAAAGATGTGCAGCAAATTCAGGAAGACCTGCCTCAGGAAAAGCTGGATAACGCCGAAGCCCCCGAAGAGAAAAAGACTGCGCTCAAGGCTATCATTGCCGATTATAATGCCAGCTACGGCACCAATCACAGCATCAATGAATTTGACCTGTACTATCAGGACATACAAAAGCGCATCAAGGATCAGCAATATCCCAATGAGGACTTGCCTCACGCGCAAAAGATCGACGTCACCATTGTGGTGGATATGCTGCTCACAGGTTTTGACTCCAAATTTCTCAACACCTTGTATGTGGACAAAAACCTCAAGCATCATGGCTTGATTCAGGCATTTTCGCGCACCAATCGCGTACTGAACGACACCAAGCCCTATGGCAAGATTCTGGACTTCCGCCAGCAGGAAAAGGCCGTTGATACTGCCATAGCCATGTTTTCCGGTGAAAAGTCCGACACAGCGAGAGAGATTTGGCTTGTCGATCCCGCCCCTGCCGTCATTACCAAATTGGAAAGCGCAGTCACGCAGCTGGATGCCTTCATGCACTCCCAGGGCCTGACGTGCGCCCCGGAAGACGTGAACAATCTGAAGGGTGACGAAGCCCGCTGCCAGTTCATCAATCTGTTCAAAGAGGTCAAGCGCCTGAAAACCCAGCTTGACCAGTACACCGACCTCACCCCGGAACACGCCGAAACCATAGAAAAGCTCATCCCTCCCGATCAATTGCAGGGCTTGCAGGGGGTGTACCTGGAAACTGCCCAACGCCTGAAAGCCCAGCAGGAAAAGAAGGATGGCAAGGCCGACCCCGCTGCTGATGCGGCGATCCAACAACTGGAATTTGAGTTTGTGCTCTTTTCCTCCGCAGTGATCGACTATGATTATATCATGAAGCTCATTGCCGGATATACCCAGGCTGTTCCGGGCAAGCAGTCCATGACCCGCGACGAACTCATCGGCCTTATCCAGGCCGATGCCAAATTTGTGGACGAGCGCGACGACATTGCCGCCTATATCAAGACGTTGAGCACTGACAAGGGGATGAGTGAGGCCGCTATCCGTGAAGGCTACGAGCAGTTTAAAACCGAGAAAACTGCGCAAGATCTGGCCGCCATTGCCGCCAGGCACGGTCTTGAGGCGACTTCTATGCAAGGTTTCGTGGACAGCATCATGCAGCGCATGATCTTTGACGGTGAGCAGCTCAGCGACCTGCTGGCGCCTCTGGGCCTGGGCTGGAAGGCCCGCACCCAGAAGGAGCTGGCCCTGATGGAAGACCTTATCCCTCTGCTGCATAAACTTGCCAAGGGGCGCGACATTTCGGGACTGGGCGCGTATGAGTAAGGTGAACATGATGAGTGCAAAGGATAAGAAAAAAGGCTCTCAGGTGCCGCGTTTACGTTTTCCTGAATTCAATGGAGAGTGGCGTAGTCAACCCCTTGGTGAATTGGCTTTTATTATTAAAGAAAAAGCAGGGGATAGAAAATGTATTCTGATGAGTATTATGTCTGGAGTTGGGTTAATTCCGCAAATAGATAAGTTCGGAAAAGAAATTGCTGGCCAACAATACAAAAATTATATCATTTTACATAAAAATGATTTTGCATATAATAAAAGTTCAACAAAAGAATACCCTGAAGGATTTATTGCTATGTACATAGGTACTGAAATTGCAGCAGTACCAAATAGTATATTTACTTGTTTCAAAATTAAAGTAGCTGACATCGCTCATCTGTATTTAAATTATTTATTTTTATATAATTTCCATGGAAAATATTTAAGGAGGTATATCACTATTGGTGCTCGTTCACATGGCGCTTTAGCTATTGATGATGCAGATTTGTTGTCTCTCCCAATTCCCTATCCAACGGGTAATACTTCTTTTAAAGAGCAACAACGCATCGCCGACTGCCTTTCCTCCCTTGATGAACGCATTGCCGCCGAAACCAATAAGCTCGACGCCCTCAAGGCTCATAAAAAAGGGCTGCTCAAGCAGCTTTTTCCGGCAGAGGGCGAAACGCTGCCCGCTTTGCGTTTTCCTGAGTTTTGGGATGCGGGGGAGTGGGAAGAAAAAAACTTTAGAAATATCTGTGAAAAAATTATGGATGGAACGCATTTTTCACCAAAGTCAAAATGTGGACCATTTTTATATATCACATCAAAAAATATACAGAATGGATTACTCGACTTGTCTAATGCTTCTAGCATTTCTGAAGAAGAGCACAGACAAATATTTGCCAAGTGTCCTGTTAAAATTAATGATATTCTTTTGACAAAAGATGGTGCGAACACTGGTAATTGTGCGTTGAACAACCTTGATTTTGAATTTTCTTTGCTCTCTAGTGTTGCTGTTTTGAGATGCAAAAAAGGATGTATTATTCAAGAATTCCTCTATTATACAATAGTATCACCATTTTTTCAAAAAAAAATTAAAGAATCAATATCTGGACAAGCAATCACAAGAATTACGCTTGAAAAAATTGGGAGCTATCGTATTTTTTCCCCAAAAGAATTTGAACAACAACGCATCGCCGACTGCCTGTCCTCTCTTGACGAGCTTATCACCGCTCAGAGCCAAAAAATTGAGTTGCTCAAAGACCACAAGAAAGGGCTTATGCAGCAGCTTTTCCCGCGTATTGACGAGGTGCGGGCATGAGCAATACCCCGAAAATTTGGGAATACCCCACCTTGAGCAAGCTGGTGACACGCCTTCGGGATGACCTGAATAACGCAAATTATGTATTGCTGTTCGCCTATAACGGCACAGGCAAAACTCGCCTTTCCATGGAATTCAAGAATGCCGGAAAAAGAGACGTTTCCAGCGATACACTCTATTTCAACGCCTACACCGAAGACCTCTTTTCCTGGGACAATGATCTTCAAAGCGATGCGGAGCGTTATTTACGCCTCAACACAGTCTCCAAGTTTTTTTCCGGCTTCAAAGAGCTGGCGTTGGAAGAAAAAATTTTTTCGTACCTCGAACGCTATGCGGATTTTGACTTCAAGATTGACTATGAACAGTGGTCGATTTCGTTCTCGCGTGGGGAAGAAGAAAACATCAAGATTTCTCGTGGCGAAGAGAATATTTTTATCTGGTGTATTTTCCTTGCCATTTGCACCCTTGTCATTGAAGGACACGAGTCCTATGCATGGGTGAAATATATCTATATTGATGACCCCATATCATCTTTGGATGATAATAACGCCATTGCTGTAGCCACAGACCTCATCAATACGCTAAAAAAACCGGAAAATACAACAAAGTGTATCATTTCCTCCCATCATGGATTGTTTTTCAATGTGCTGTGGAACGAATTCAAACGCTCACGTATAAACTATAACACTTATTTCTTTTACCGCTCGGCACAAGGCGAAAAGTACTCCTTGCAAAGAACGGACGAAGCGCCCTTCTTTCATCATGTGGCCATGCTCAGCGAGTTGCAGCAGGCTATGGAAAGCAATCAAATCTACACGCATCATTTCAATGCCTTGCGCAGCATTATGGAAAAAACAGCCGTTTTCTTTGGCTACAAAGATTTTTCATCGTGCATTCATGGCGTTGATGACGAAGTGCTGTATACACGTGCCCTCAATCTCTTAAGCCACGGCCAATACTCCATCTATACCCCGCGAGAGATGGTGGACGACACCAAAGAGCTTTTTAAAAGTATTTTCACGGCTTTTCTGAGCCGCTACCGATTTGAAATTCCCCAACTCGCCAAACAAATTGCCAACACCCCCACCCCCAAGGAACAGCCATGACCGAACAAAACCAAAAACAACTGGGCGCTGTCCTTTGGAGCATTGCCGATACCTTGCGCGGAGCCATGGATGCGGACGACTTCCGTGACTATATGCTTGCCTTTCTCTTTTTGCGCTACCTGTCCGACAATTATGAGGCCGCAGCCAAAAAGGAATTGGGAAACGAGTACCCCGATGCCGGCACACAGCCCGGCGTGACGCCCTTGCGCATCTGGTATGCCGCCAATCAGGCCGACGTGCCGGAGTTTGAAAAGCTCATGCGCCGTCGCGTACATTACGTCATCAAGCCGGAGTATCTCTGGGGCAGTATTGCCGAAATGGCGCGCACGCAGAATGGGGAATTGCTGAACACCCTTCAGGACGGCTTCAAACATATTGAAAATGAATCCTTCGACAGCACCTTTCAGGGGCTGTTTTCAGAAATCAATCTCACTTCCGAGAAGCTTGGCAAGCGCAACGCCGAGCGCAATGAGAAACTTTGTGATATTATAAAGAAAATTGCCGAAGGCTTGTCCAGCTTCTCCAGTGAGGGCGATACGCTGGGCGATGCCTATGAATATCTGATCGACAAATTCGCGGCAGGCTCCGGCAAAAAAGCCGGCGAATTTTATACACCACACGAAATATCCAGCATTTTATCAGGGATAGTGACGCTGGACAGCCAGGATCCCAGCACCGGCCCCAAAAAACATCTTGCCAGCGTGCTTGATTTCGCCTGCGGCTCCGGTTCGCTTTTGCTTAATGTGCGGGGGCGCATGGGAGCGCAAGGCATAGGCAAAATCTACGGTCAGGAAAAGAACGTCACCACCTACAACCTGGCGCGCATGAACATGTTGCTGCATGGCGTGAAAGACTCGGAATTTGAGATATTCCACGGCGACACCCTGACCAACGACTGGGACATGCTGCGCGAAACCAATCCCGCGAAAAAGCCCTATTTCGATGCCGTGGTGGCCAATCCCCCTTTCAGCTACCGTTGGAATCCCAGTGAGGCGCTGGGCGAAGATGTGCGTTTCAAAAATTATGGGCTGGCTCCGAAATCCGCCGCGGACTTCGCCTTTTTGCTGCACGGCTTCCACTACCTGAAGCGGGAAGGCACTATGGCCATTATCCTGCCGCATGGCGTGCTGTTCCGTGGCGGCGCGGAGGAGCGCATCCGCCGCAAACTGCTTGAAGACGGCAACATAGACACCATTATCGGCCTGCCCGCCAACCTTTTTTACTCCACGGGCATTCCCGTGTGCGTCCTTGTGCTCAAAAAGTGTAAAAAGTCTGATGACGTGCTCTTCATCAATGCCTCTGAGCATTTTGAAAAGGGTAAACGGCAAAATAGACTCTCTACGGAACACATAAAAAAAATTGTAGATACCTATCAGTTCCGCACAGAAGAAGAACGGTATTCTAAATGTGTCAGCATGGAAGAAATTTCCGAAAACGGCTACAATCTGAATATTTCCAGATACGTCAGCACAGCAATGCCGGAAAAGGAAATCGACCTTGCCGATGTTCATAAAAAAATGATGGCGGTGGATGCGCAAATCAAAGCCGCCACGGAAAAACACAATGCGTTTTTGAAAGAGCTGGGTCTGCCCCTTTTGCCATAGGGAAGCACACTATCTTTTACAAGGAATAACTCATGGCCCAAATTACCAATAAGCGCCTTGGGGAACTGGTACAGACCCTTTTTCGTATTCTGGAAAAGCAGCCGGAAGGCATGAAGGCTAAAGAGGCCCTGGCGGCGCTGGCTGATTCCGTCACGCTTACAGAGTATGAAGCGGGCAGCTATGAAAGCGGGCGCCGCTTTGAAAAGATCGTGCGCTTTGCCACCGTTGATACAGTACGCGCAGGTTGGCTCATCAAGGATGACGGGATATGGACCCTGACTGGAGAGGGAGCGAAGGCCCTGAAGCTCTTCAAGGACCCTGAAGTATTCCACAAGATGGCCGCCCAGATGTATCGTCAATGGTATAAACAGCACAAGGGGCGGCAAGCCGAAAATCAATGCGCTGTTTCCTCCGAATCGGGAGATGTTGAGGATGAAAGCGAAAAAAGCGTCAGTGTTTCCTACGAGGAAGCCAGGGAACAGGCACAGGAGACGATCGACGCTTTTTTACATGCCATGGATCCCTATGATTTTCAGAAACTAGTAGCAGAGCTGCTCAAGGCCATCGGCTACCATGTGACGTGGATCGCGCCTCCGGGCAAAGACGGCGGCGTGGACATCCTGGCATACACAGATCCACTGGGTACTCAGGGACCGCGCATCAAGGTGCAGGTCAAACAACAATGCAAAGCCGTAACCGAGCCGGATCTCAAATCATTCATGGCAAATATCGGCCAGCATGACAGCGGCATCTTTTTCTGCACAGGGGGATTCACCAAGGATGCCGAGGCCTACGCCCGCAGTCAGGAAAGCAAGCGCATCATGCTTGTGGACAGTGCCAAACTTGTCCAGCTCTGGTCGGACAACATCCCGCGCTTGAGCGATCAGGCATGGCAGCGACTGCCCCTTACGCCCATCTTTTTTCTGACCCCGGAGAAATGACAATGCCTTGGGAAACGATTTTGGGGGCGGCCATAGGCGGATTGTTCACCCTTTTGGGAAGTATTGTCGCCTTGCGGCACCGAGGAATGGGAACGCCAGGAGGGGCGAAGAAAGGAAGAACGCAGTTTCGAGCTGAAACGGCAAGCCTACCAGAATTATCTTGCCGTGATTGCGCAATCGTCCCGAATTCCCATCAAGCCCATGGAGTTTAAAGCCACGCTTGCACTTCTGGAGTTGAGTGGATCCGCAGAGGTTTCTCAACTGGCCTCCGAGTATGCCCTGTATATTGAATCTTGCATAACACACGGGATGCAGCCAACGACACAAGACGAAATACTGACAGCATCAAATCGGCTTGCTGCGGCAATCCTGTCTGACTTCCGTTCACATATTGCCTCATGAAATCTGGTAGTAGTCCCTTTCCTGGTTAGGAATAGGTTAGGAAATGAAAAAAGCGCTTATGGTTAGGATTCCATAAGCGCTTGAATTTCTTGGTTGCGGGGGCAGGATTTGAACCTACGACCTTCGGGTTATGAGCCCGACGAGCTACCGAACTGCTCCACCCCGCGCCATGTGGCGACATGTCATATCGCGAGAAAGAGATATAGTCCTGCGGGTGGATTCTGTCAAGCAAAGCCGCGCATTTTATTTTCGGCTCGCCATTTTCCTCAGTGCCATCCCCCAAAAGCCGCTCCCCGCCTTCCGTTCAAGCCTGCCGCGCGGCGGTTCGCCTCCCCCGGTCTCGGCCGCGCCGGGCGGCAATTGCCAAGCCCGGTCCGTCGGGCTATAGTTTATCCATATAAATATGGGCTCGCCCACCGCGTCCTTCTCCGGGCCCCGTGGCCGCCCGTCAAACCGCAGCCGCAGGATGCCGCGTCATGCTCACCCTTATCCTGGCCGTCGGCATAGCCGTTCTGGTCTCGTTTTCCTGTTCGCTCACCGAGGCGGCCCTGTACGCCGTGCCCTGGTCCTCCATTGAACGCTTGCGCCGCATGGGCCGCCCCGTGGGCGAACTGCTCTATAAAATGCGCACTGAGGTGGACAAGCCCATTGCCGCCATCCTGACCCTGAACACCGTGGCCAACACCGCCGGTTCCACCATTGCGGGCGCGGCTTTTCTGGCGGTCTTCGGCGCGGAGCACATGGCGCTCTTTGCCCTGGCCTTCACCGTCGTGATCCTGGCCTTCGGCGAAATCGTGCCCAAAACCCTGGGCGTGGCCTATGCCACGCCCCTGGCCAGCGCCCTGGCCCGCCCCCTGGCCCTGACCATCAAGCTGCTTTCGCCGCTGCTCTGGCTCACAAGCCTGCTCACCCGCCTGATGTCGCCGCCCTCCAGCGCGCCGCAGATTTCCGAGGACGACATCTGCGCCGTGACCAGCCTTTCGCGCCAGGCCGGGCGCATCCAGCCCTATGAGGAAAATTTCATCCGCAACGTGCTGACCCTGGATCAGAAACGCGTGCATGAGATCATGACCCCGCGTACCGTGGTCTTTTCCCTGCCCGAGGACATCACCGTGGAAGAGGCCTACAAGGACCCGCGCATCTGGCATTTCAGCCGCATTCCGGTCTACGGCGAGAACAACGAGGACCTGGTGGGCCTGGTGGAGCGCCGCACCCTGGGCCGCTGCCTCAAGGAGGACAAGGAAGGCACGCGCCTGTCCGAAATCATGCGGCCCTTGCATTTCGTGCAGGAAAGCCAGACCCTGGACGTGCTGCTGCGCGAACTGCTCAAGGCCAGGGTGCATCTGTTCGCCGTGCTGGACGAATACGGCGGCCTGGCCGGAGTTGTTTCGCTGGAGGACGTGCTGGAGGAAATTCTGGGCAGCGAGATCATGGACGAAAGCGACAATGTGGCGGATCTGCGCGCCCTGGCCCGCGACCGCCGCAAGGCCCTGACCCGCAAGGCTCCCCAGGACAAGCCCGCCGCGCCGACCGCGCCCACCAGGTAAGTCCCCGGCGCGCGCCTCCGGGTTTGCCTGGCCCGCAATGTCCGCGCGAAACGGGCGGCACCGCAAATATTGATAACAATTCTTATCTTGTCAGAAAAATCGAAATGGGCTAGGGTACCCCATCTTCACTCAGCGCAACACTGGAGTGACTCGCATGGCCCGCAAAAAAAATACTTCCATCTATGTGGCGGCGCTGTTCCTTTTCCTGGGCGGCGTAGGCTATCTGGTTTATTCCGGCTTTTCGGAAAACAGCGTTTACTTCCTGAACGTGGCCGAAGCCAAGGCCGCCACGCCGGACAAGCTGACCGCGGCCCGGCTGTTCGGCACTGTGGCAAGCCGGGGCATTGAAAAGCACCGGGGCGGACCGGGCGTCACCTTCAGCCTGGAAGACAAGGACAACGCCAGCCAGACCATCGTAGTCAACTACAGCGGCGCTGTGCCCGACACGTTCAAGGCCGGGGCGGAAGTCATCGTGGAAGGCGGCATGGGGCCGGGTGGGCACTTTGCGGCCAAGACCCTGATGACCAAGTGTCCTTCCAAGTACCAGAAGGAAAACCGTACAAGCTAGAGCAATTCAACTTTGAGAAAGTGCATTCTCGAAGTTTTTAAGACGCTCACTCCGGCGTTTAATCGCGCAAATAAATTGCGCTTGCGCCTCCGTGGCGGGCGTCTGCTCCCGCAGCCGCCGGAGCAATTTCAAAGTGAAATTGCTCCGGCCACGCGGCGCCCCCCAACACGGGGCGCTGTTTTTTCCCGTCACGTCACTTGAACCGGGCGGACCGGGATGAGCCGGGCGGACCAGCCGGGTTGTCCCGCCGTCATCCACGCGTAAAGGAGCCCCATGTACGTTTTCGCCTACGCCATGCAACTTCTGGCCCTGCTCTGCGCCTTGGGCGGCGGCGGCATGGCTCTGCTCCAGCTTTGGCAGGGACGCGCCGACAGCCTGCGCCTGATCGAAAAAGCCCACTGGGTCGTCACCGGCGGCTTGCTGCTGGCCTCGGCCCTGCTGCTGCACGCCCTCTACTGGCATGACTTCAGCCTGCAATACGTTGCCAGCTATACGGATCTGATCCTGCCGGTCTTCTACCGCCTGACCGCCTTCTGGGCCGGGCAGCCCGGTTCCATGCTCTTCTGGGCCCTGGCCGTGAGCCTGAGCGGCAGCATCTTCGCCTGCACCCGCGCCTGTCGAAATCTGAGTCCCGCCACCAAGCTCTGGTACTGGACCTTCTTTTACGTGATCATGGCCTTTTTCACCCTGATCCTGACCAACTGGAGCAACCCCTTTCTCATGCAGACCCCGGCCCCGGCCGACGGCAACGGCCTGAACCCCCTGCTCCAGAATCCGGGCATGATCTTCCATCCGCCGCTGCTTTTCCTGGGCTACGGCGGCTTTACCGTGCCCGCCTGCCTGGCCCTGGCCCAGGCCCTTTCCCGCAGGGGACGGTGCGAGGGGCCCTGGTTCCGCCTGACGCGGCCTTTCATCATCCTGGCCTGGCTTTTCCTCACCGCGGGTATCGTGCTGGGCGCGTGGTGGGCCTACATGGAACTGGGCTGGGGCGGCTACTGGGCCTGGGACCCGGTGGAAAACGCCTCCCTGATCCCCTGGCTCATCGGCACCGCCGCCCTGCACACCCTGATTGTGGAGGAACGCCGGGGCAAGCTCGGCCGGGTCAATGTGGCCCTGATGGCCCTGACCACGGTATCGGCCTTTTTCGCCACCTACCTGGTGCGCAGCGGGGTTATTGATTCGGTGCACGCCTTCGGCGACGGCAGCGTGGGCACGCCGTTGACCGTTTTTGTGCTGGCCGGCCTGGCGGTCACCTTCTGGGTGGCCTGCACGGCCCCGCGCGAAGGCAAGCCCCTGGCCGGGCTGGACAGCCGCGAAGGCTTTCTGACCCTGGTGGCCTGGGTGCTGCTGGCCCTGGCCGTGATCATCCTGGTCGCCACCATGTGGCCGGTGATCAGCAAGCTCTGGACCACCGCCCCGCGCGGCCTGGACGCCAATTTCTACAACCGGGTCTGCCTGCCTCTGGGCGCGCTGCTGCTGGTCATGATGGCGGCCTGTCCCTGGCTCGGCTGGAACGGCGGCATGCGCGGCAAGGGCCGTTTCTTCGCGGTGCTGGGGGCGTTTGTCGCCGGCGGCATTGTGATCTGGGCGCTGGGCTATCGCCAGCCCACGGCCCTGCTCGGCTCGTCCGCGGCCATTGCCGTCAGCCTCGGCGTGGTCCTGCTGCTCACGGACAGCGCCGTCCGCCGCCAACCAGCCAGCCTGGGGGCTCTGGGCGCGCACCTGGGCATGGCCCTGGCCGCTCTGGGCATCGCTTTTTCCGGCCCCTACACGCAGGACAAGGAAATGTTCCTGGCTCCGGGCCAGACCGAACAGGTCGGCGGCTACACCGCCACCCTGCTGGAAATCAAGGACGGCCGCCAGCCCGGCTACGACTTTATCGCGGCCCGGCTCCAGATCAGCAAAGACGGCAGGAATCTGGGCATTGTCGCGCCGGAACGCCGCATGTACGACAAGTTCGGCAGCATGCAGTTTTCCGAGGTGGATGTGATTCCGGGTCTGGGCAATGAAGTCTACGCCTCCCTGCTGGGCCTGGACGAGGACATGCGCGTGCTGGTCAAGGTCAGCGTGGAGCCTCTGGTCAACTGGATCTGGATCGGCGGCACCCTGATGTGTCTCGTGCCCCTGCTGGGCCTGCGCCGCCGCACTTCCCCGGCCAGGGAACCCGACGACGAGGACGGCCCGGATGACGGCAAGGCCTGAAGCCGGGAGGCCCGCGCGTGCTTGAACTCGACCGTGTCGCCAAGCTCTACGGCGTCAAAGTGATCTTCAAGGAAGTGAGCTGCGCCTTCACGGCGGGCAGCGTCTCGCTGCTGGTGGGCGGCAACGGCGCGGGCAAAAGCACCCTGATGCGGATCATGGCCGGCTTGTCGCGCCCCAGCGCGGGCCGCGTGCGGCAGGCGGAATCCGGCACGCGTTCCGGCGGCCTCCGCCTGGGTTATCTCGGGCACGCCACCTTTCTCTACCCCGGCCTCACGGCATTGGAGAATCTGGCTTTCTGGCGCACGGCCCACGGCCTGCGCCTGTCCCGGTCCGACTTGCTGACCGGGTTGGAGCGGGTGGGCCTGGCCGCCCACGCCCACGAGCGCGCGGGCGTTTTTTCGCGCGGCATGGCCCAGCGCCTGAACCTGGCGCGGGTGCTCATGATTGAGCCGGACCTCCTGCTGCTGGACGAGCCGGGCACCGGGCTGGACGCGGCCTCCCTGGCCCTGCTGCGCCGTGAGGTACGGGACGCCCGGCAGCGTGGGGCCTGCGTGGTGCTCATCAGCCACGATCTGGCCGGGGACGCGCCCCTGGCCGACCGCCTGCTGGCCCTGGCGGAGCGCAAACTGGTCTATGACGGCGCGCCCTCGGACTTCACGGGCTTTCATCCCGCGCCGGACACGGCTGCCGCGGACAATACGGATAAGGCGGATAGGGGAGGCCCGGCATGCTGCGCCTGACCCTGGCCGTGGCCCGCAAGGATCTCTCCCTGACCCTGGCCAGGGGCAGCGGTCTGATCCAGGCCCTTTTGCTGGGCCTGCTGCTGCTTTTCGTGTTCAGCCTCTCCCAGGGCATCGGCGAGCGCATGAGCCCGCAGGCCGCCGCCGCCGTGTTCTGGCTGAGTTCGGCCTTCTGCCAGGTGCTGATCTTCAACCAGCTCTACGCCCTGGAAGAGGCCAACAACGCCCGCCTGGGCCTGTTGCTCTGCCCCGCCCCCATCCAGGGCGTCTGGCTGGGCAAGGCGGCGGCGGGCCTGACCCTGCTGCTGCTGGCCCAGGTCATCTTTTTGCCCGCGTCCGTGATTTTTCTGGGCCAGGAGCTGGGCGGGCCGCCGCTGCCGGGCCTGGCGGCCCTGCTGCTGGTGGATCTGGGCATGTGCGCCCTGGGTTCCCTGTTGGGGGCTCTGGCCCAGGGGCAGGCGGCGCGCGAATCCCTGCTGAGCATCGTGCTTTTTCCGCTGCTCACGCCCCTGCTGCTGGCCGGTATCGGCGTGGGCGCGCAGACGCTGGGGGCCGCCTCCCCGGACGGGCCCGGCGGCTGGCTGGGCGTGGCCTGCGCCTTTGACGCGGTCTTTCTGGGGGCCGGTCTGTTGCTGTTCAGCTTCATCTACACGGGGGACGAATAAATGCCGCAACTTCTGGCCCTGCTGGGCGGACTGGCCTTTGCCTGCTGCCAGTGGCTGATCTATGTCTATGCCCCGGAAGAGGCCACTCTGGGTCTGATCCAGAAAATCTTCTACATCCACCTGCCCCTGGCCTGGTGGGCGCTGATCAGCTTTTTCACGGTCTTTCTGGGTTCCATCGCCTATCTGTTGCGCCGCGCGCCCGGCGCGGACAGACTCTGCGCCGCCGCCGCCGAGGTGGGCGTGCTGCTCAGCGGCCTGGCCCTGGTCACCGGCATGCTCTGGGCGCGCAAGTCCTGGGGCGTCTGGTGGACCTGGGACCCGCGCCTGACCACCACCCTGATCATGTGGTTCGTCTATGCGGGCTATCTGGTGCTGCGCGGCCTGGATCTGCCGCCGCAACGCAAGAGCCTGGTCTGCGCCGTGGTGGGCGTGGTGGCCTTTCTGGACGTGCCTCTGGTCTTCATTTCGGCCCGGATCTGGCGCTCGATCCATCCGGCGGTTTTCGCGGCCAAGGGCGGCGGCCTGGAGCCGGAAATGAAGATGACGGTCATTGCCTGCGTGCTTTCTTTCGGTCTGCTCTGGGCCGGGCTGGTCTGGCTGCGCAAACGCCAGCTCGATTTACGCGCCCGCCTCGACGCATTGGCCGCCAATGCCGACAACCCGGCGGCGTAAACGCCGCAGCGAACTCTCCCTCGGAGGACAAGTATGGATACCCTCACCTGGATCGTCATCGCCAATGCCGCCGTCTGGATCGGCCTCGGCGCGTATCTGGCCTTTCTGGCCGCGCAGCAGCGCGCTCTGGCGGCCCGCCTGAGCCAATGGGAGATGCTCAACCATGACTGATCTGCCCAAACTCAACACTCCGGCGCGCGCGCTGGCCCTGCTGCTGGCTCTGAGTCTGGCGGCCATGCTGGTGATTTCCCTTACGGAACGCTTCAAGCATCCGCAGATCACCGTGCATGTGCAGCCCGCGCCCCAGGCTCCGGCGGGCATGGGCGGCGACGCCATCGGCGCGCTCATGCAGGAAGTCGCCAAAAATCCCCAAAACGTGGACGCCCTGGTCCACCTGGTCGAAGCCCTGATGACCGCCCAGAACTGGGAGGCCGCCGAGACTTTCGCCCAGCGCGCCAGCACCCTGGATGTGAACAATCCCCAACCGCTCTATCTGTTGGGCGTCATCAAGCACAACCAGGGCAAGCACAAGGAAGCCGCCGAACTTCTGGAAAAAGTGGTGGCCCTGCATGACAACGCCTCGGTGCGTTACAGCCTGGGCGTGCTCTACATCCATTTCCTCAACGACCCGGCGCGCGGCGTGGAACATCTCAGCGCGGGCCTGCATGACCCCAAGGCCGGTGAGGATCTCAAGAAGGGCATCCGCGAGGAGCTGGAAAAAGCCCCGCTGTCCCATGCCGGCGGCGCGGAAAACAACACGCCGGATCAGCCGGTCCGGCAGGACAAGATGGATAAAAAGGCAAAAAAAACCAATGGGAAGGACGCGCGACCCTGAACCGCCTCCCGTCAATGCCGCAGTTGCCAGGCCCGCTTCTTGACCATAAGTTGCGGGCTTGCCTCTTTTTTTTTCAGGTTGTAGGTTGACCGCAAAGACTTTGACCGCGCCCCCCCACATTATTGAGGAGCTTATGGCCCGCCGTAAAAGCAAGAAAAGTCCTGAAACGGAAGCGGCTTCGCCGCGCGACGCGCTGACGCGCCCCACTCCCGACGCCCTTGGCAGTGCATCTCCCGCAGCCTCTTCGGAGGCCGCGCCTTCCGGCATGGTGCGCAAAAGCACCTGCATCATGGGCATGCTGCTGACGCTGGCGCTGGGCCTGTATCTGGGCGGCCTGCTGCCCGGCCTGATCAACGGTCACGGCCCGGCCGTTACGACCCACCCCGCCACGGCGCAGCCGGAAGCCGCGCCTCCCGCTCCCGCGGCCCAGCAGGCGGCCAGGCCCGCGCAGGACAATCCGCCGCCCATGCCCCCGGAACTGGCCCAAAAAATTGCCGAGCTGGAAAAAACCCTGCTGGCCGATCCCAAGGACGCCGCCCGCTGGGCGGCCCTGGGCAATCTGTATTTCGACACGGGCCAGGCCAAACAGGCCATCTCGGCCTATGAGCGTTCCCTGACTTTCGCGCCGGGCAATCCCGACGTGCTTACGGATCTGGGCATCATGTACCGCGAGGCCGGAGCCTACGAACAGGCCGTGGACAGCTTCCGCAAGGCCTCGGCCGCCCGGCCCGGCCATGAAAACGCCCTGTTCAACGAGGGCGTGGTGCTTTATTACGATCTGCACCGCAAAGACGAAGCCGTGCAGGCCTGGCAAAGCCTGCTGAAGGCCAATCCCGGCGCGCGTTCGCCGGACGGGCAGCCGGTGTCCGAATTGATCAAGCATCTGCATTAGGGCTGTCAGAGATGATGCCCGCGCTGCCCGGCGGACGCGCGGATGCCGCACGCAACGTTGAACGCCCGGCGTTGCAGCGTTGCTCCGGTTTAAGCCCGTAACGGCTCGCCGGACGTCACGCGGAGACGGAACCGCGCGGCGTTCATGCAAAGTTATATGACAGGCGGAAACACTATGGCATACGTTTTTTCCGGCACGGCCCGTTTCCGGGTTTCGGTCGCTGTTCTTCTGTTTTGCGCGCTCTGCTTCGGCTGGGGCGGCGCCCCGGCCCAGACCATGCTGCCCGCCGCGCCCACCACGTCCAGCACGCCCCTTTTGCCCTACCTCGACTATCTGCTGGATGAAACCGGCACCATGGATGTGGAGGAAGCCGCCGCTCCGGACAAGGCCGGGGACTATCGGCCTCTGGCGCTCAAGGATCTGCCGCGCGAAACCGGGGTCATGTGGCTGCGCTTCACCCTGGCTCCCCTGCCGGAGGGCGCCCGGCCCGCCACGCTCTTGCTGGACATGGGCGAAAGCGTGCCCGGCATGCCCATGCTTTATGAACCCGTGTCCAACAGCCTGAGCGGCGCGCTGGAATGGCGCGAATCCAGCCCGGCCCAGCGTAATGTGCTGCTTCTGCCCGAGGCGGGCAAGGAACCTCTGACCTGCTATATCCGCCTGGACGGTCTGCCCGGCCTGTGGTTCGCGCCCATGCTGCGCACCCCGCAGGACGCGGCCACCAATTGGGGCAGCCTGTCGCGCACAGCGGCCATTCTGGCCTTGGGCGTGGTCATGCTGCTCTGCCTTTTGCGCGGCCTGTCCGAAAAGGGCCAGTGGCGCGTCTGGACGGCCCTGTACGTGGGCGTGGCCCTGGGTCAAGGCCTCATGGGCATGCCCGCCTCCGGTTCCGGCCATATCGGCCTGGGCGAGTCCGGGGCCGTGCTGGCGCCGGGTGTGGCCCTGATGCTGCTGCCCCATGTGGGCCGCCATCTGATGCGTACCCGTGAGCGTTCGCGCGCCCTGGACATCCAGCTCCTCCTGCTCTCCCTGCCCGGCGCGGTCCTGGCCCTGCTGCCTCTGGTGCCGAACTTCGGCTGGCTGACCCGCTATCTGGATCTCTGGCCCCTGGGTACCCTGATTTTCGTACCCACCGCCCTGGGAGCCTGGATCATGGGACTGGGCGGAGCCAAGCGTTTTCTGCTGGGCTGCCTTCTGCCGCCGCTCTTTGTGGCCGGGGGCATGCTGGGCCTGGACAGCGGCTTTGCCCCCAACCTCCTGGCCTCCGCCCCACTCTGGGGCACGGCTCTCAGTGCTTTGATCATCGCCGCCACCAGGGCCCCGCACGACACGGCCGTTGCACAGGCTGACTCCACGGCGGCCAAGGCCGTGCGCAGAGAGGCCGACGGCACCATCACCCTGGACCAGCCTCTGGACGATCCCAATCTGCGGCTGATCCCGCCGGGACCGCCCATGCCCTCGGATGATTCGGAGGCGGACGCATCCGCCGCGCGCCCTGATCCTCAGACCGCGCCGCACGCCGGTCTGCTCTCCGATCTTTCGCCCAACTTTCCGCCCAATCTTCTGGAAGACGCGTTGCGCCTGCCCCTGGACCGCCTGATGCGGGAAGGCGCGGCTCTGGGCCATTGCGCCCTGCCTCCGGCAGTACGCCAATACGCGGAAAACATGCTGGGCGCGGCCCGCCAGATGGCGGATATTGTCAGCAATCCCAAACAATTGAATCAGGAACGGCCCACCACCGAAGCCGCCGCGCCTTTCAATCTGCAGCATCTGATGCGCGAAGCCCATGACGCCGTGGCTCCGGCGGCGGAAAGCGCGGGCATCGGCCTGGCCTGGTACATGCCGCCCCATCTGGGCCATATGTACGAGGGCGAAGCCGGGGCTCTGAACGAAACCCTCTGCCTGCTGCTGGAAAGCGCGGTGCGCGCCACCAAACACGGAGCCGTGCATTTTTCGGTGCGCCGCGTGCCGGAAAGCGCCGATGCCGGGCATCTGCTCTTCACCGTCACGGACACGGGTTCGGGCATGCCGCCCAAGGAGCGTTCCAGCCTGGCCCTTACCCGCGCCTGGGAACTGGCGGGCGCGCACAAGGGATTTCTGGGCGTGGAGTGCAGCCCCCACGGCACCACGATCGCTTTTACCTTGCACCTCAAATATCTGGAACGGGACGACAGCGAGGACGCGCCCGTGGAACGCAGGCAACCACTGGTCCTGGTCGCGGCGGAAAGCGCGCTGGATCGCCAGATGCTGGCCCGCATGCTGGACGGCATGCCCTGCCGCAACGTTGAAGCGCGCAGCTTGAGCGAGGCCCTGCAACTGCACAAGGGCGAGGTCGCGCTCCTGCTGATAGCGCAGGGCAAGCTGGCCTCTCCGGCGGCGGGCGATATTCTGCGCCAGTTCCGCGAACTGGCGGCGACAGCGGGCCTGCCTTTCTGCAAGGCCCTGGCCGTCACCGTGGACGACAGCCAGTGGGACCGCCTGGCTGACGCCGGTTTCACCCATGCCCTGCTGGAGCCGGTGGACAGCGAAGCCCTTTGCCAGACCGTACGGGAAATTCTGGATGCCGCCGCGGCCGCGCGGACAGCCGATGAAACAGGACAGGAAGCCGTACCCGCGGAACCCGCCGGGCAAACCGGCACGGCCTCGACAGATATGACGGCGGCGGCTCCTGAAGCAGCCGCGCCTTCCGTCGCAACGGCGGGAGCACCGGCCGAACGGCCGCCTCTGCCGGATCTGTTCGGCAACGAGGACGGCCACGGCGCCTCTCCCCTGAAAATACCGGATCTGACGGCCCTGCCCGATCTGTTGAGCTTTGCGGAATCCCTGCGCGGCCCCCTGGTCGGTCCGGGAGAGGATAAAACATCCGGCAAACCCGCGGGCGGCCTGTTCAGCGGCCTGCCGGAAAACGGCGATCCCCTGCCGGACATTGACCTGCCTCCGGCGGAAGCCGGTCTGACCCCGGTCAGCCGTCTGAACGCGTCCCACAAGACCGCGCAAGAGCAGCCGGACATTCCGGCGGGCCTGTTCGTCAATCCCTACGCACCCGACGATCTGGTTATGACCGCGACGTCCAAAACCACGGCGGTCGAATCCGAAAGCAACGAGGCCCCGGTTCCCGCATCTTCTCCAGAAGACGCCGCCATGCAGGCGGAATTTTCTGTGGCCGCTGGCCTGGAAGGACCGGTCTGGGGTGAGGAAGAGCCTGCGGAGTCCGATACGGCCCAAGAGACAAACGATGCCGCTCCGGAAGACGCCCCATCCACGGAAGATCTGGCTGACGGCAGCGTTATGGCAGCGGAAAACCCGGTTTCAAGTACCGAGGAAACTCCTGCGGAGCCCGCCCCAGTCGTTGCTGCCGCTGATGCAGCCGAGGAAAAAACGGCGGACGCGGTGAAGAACGCGCCGCCCGTTGAAGCTTCCCAGGCTGTTGTCTCCGTACCGGAAGTCGACATTGAGGCCGCGCAGTCTGCCGCTGAAGGCGCTTCCGCCGCTCCGGAATTGCCGGAAGAGCCGGAAACAGCCGCCCCCGTGGAGGTGACCGCGCCGGAAGAAGTTGTTGCGGAAACGTCCGTGCCGGAGAGCAAAGCAGCGGCAGCCGTGCCGCCGGCCCCGGAAAAGCCCGTGGAGCCGGAACAGCCCCGTAAGCCTGCCTTCCGGCCTGTCACGTTTGCCGCGCGGCCGGGCGCCACCATTGTCCCCATCCGGCCCAAAGCCGCGCCCAAGGCCGCAGCCGTGCCGGAAGTGCCGGAAGCCAAGCCCACTGTCACGGCCAGCGCCACAGGCTCCTACACCAGCCCCCGGCAGAACACGCCCGGCGAGTGGGTGGGCGAGCCCATGCCCATCGGCAGCCCCCTGTCTTCCCGTTCGCAGGACGCGGAAGACGTGTCCCCCACCGAAAACGCTGTGCGTCGCGGACCACGCATCACGATCAGATCCGTTCCGACCACAACCGCCCGGCGGGACACGGAGAACACCGCGGATACCGCCAAGAACGTCTATACCAGTCCCAGTCTGAGCACGCCCGGCGAATGGGTGGGGGAACCCATGCCCATATCTCCCAAAGCCACAGCTGACAGACCAGCTCCGCCCAGGCGCAACGGCCCGGAAGAAGCCCTCCGGCAGGTGAACAAGGCCGGTCTGGATCTGAGCCTGACCAACGCCCAGGTTGCCGCGCGGCGCGCCGCAACCGTGCCCGCGACGCCGGAACCGACGGCAGTGGAAAAGCCCGCAGCGGCAGCCCCTGGTCCCACCGGCACCGAAGAACGGCCCGCACCCGCGCTCACTCCCGCAACGTCCCAGCCGCAGGAAGCCCCGGCGGGCATGCCCGTGCGGGAGACCAGTCCGGTTTCGCCGTCCGTTCCGGAGACCACCGCTGCCGCAACGGCGGCCGATTCAGACGGTTCCGGAGGGCTGAACGGTTCCATTATGGACTTTATCGCCGGAGCTGAGCCCGTAAAAAAAGAAGTGCCGCCCCTGGCCGCGCTTATTGCGGAAGTTTCCGGCCCCTCACCCGCCCCCGCGCCGCCTGCTCCGCCCCCGGCGGAAGAACCCCGGCGGACCATGAGCAGCCCGACCCCGGAAAAAACAGTTCAGGGCCGTTTGCAGATGCCCTTGCCGGAACCCCGGCCCGTGGCCGGGACAAACGAAGCCCGACCCGCAACGGACAGAGCGGCCCCTGTGCCGCCGCCTCCCGCGCCCGCAACGCCGCCGCAGCCGGGGCCTGACAAGACCATCCTGCAACTGGTGGAACGCCTGGACGCGGCCATGGAAGACGCCCAGCAGGCTTTCCAGAGCCGACGAGGCTATATGGTGGGCGAGGCCGCCGGGCGTATCGCGGCGGAGTCGGACGCCTTCGGCTTCCGGGTTCTGGCCCGTATGGCCCGCTGTGTGGAGCGGGCGGCCAAGGCCAACGACATGAATGCGCTCAAGGATCTGCTGCCCGAACTGGCCGTGGCCGTGGAACGCAACCGTATCGCGCTTACCCCGCGCAAATAAGCGCGCCCTGATAAAGCGGACGACAGCCCGTTCCCTGTGGGAGCGGGCTGTTTCTGTTCAAAACGCTTTTCATCATGAAGTTGTTTTAGAGCATTTCAACTTTGAACGGTGAGGCGCACGGTCTTCGCGGACGACGAAATCAAGCGGCACCAACGCAGGGCAGACGCATTTGATTCCAGCCTTTGCAGACCTCTTATTTGCCGTGATAATCCGTCAAAACCAGCCTTTTATGCGCTGGCTGCGTCATCTGGCGCTTTTTGCTGCTCACGTACTTGAGTACGCTGCGCGCAAAAAGCGCCATTTTCCTTGCCCGCGCGCAAAAATCTTAGTTTTTAGGATTCTCCCGGCACCAGCCATCCGCCTGCGCTTCGCTCCGTCGGAGCAAAGGTGGCTTCGCCCCTTTTTGCTCGTTCTCCGATCTATCGGGGAATAAAGACTTTTTTAGATGCGTCTGCCCTGGGCACCAACGGGCAAAGGCTTGCGCAAAACGCGGCGGCATGCGAAAATACCACGGCCCAGGCAGGAATACCGCCACTGAGGGCAGACAAGGAGTAAACATGTACAAAAAAGTTCTTCTGCCGGTGAGCGGCAAAAAACACGGCGAACGCGCCCATCAGGCTCTTAAGCATGCCTTGGGTCTCTGCTCCGGCGAGATCATCCTGCTGCACGTCACCGAGCCGCTGTCGCAGATCGTGGGCGGCGAAGCCCATACCGAACTGAAGCGCGAGGAAGCCGCCAAAGGCCTGACCCTGCTCTGCCCGCTTATCGAAATTCTGGAAAAAGACGGCGTCAGCTTTCACACCCGCGTGGAAGAGGGCACCCCGGCGGAAACCATTGTGCGCGTTGCTGATGAGGAAAACGCGGATCTGATCGTCATGTTCACCGACGGACGCGACGGCCTCGGCGATCTGCTGATCGGTTCCATCACCGAGCGCGTGCTGCGCAATACAGATACCCCTCTGCTGGCCGTGCGCCACTAGAGCGGTTCCGGTTCAGGCGGAAAGGGCCCGCGTTCCTTTCGCTCCTCGCCTCTCCGGCGAAGGGCGGCGGGGCCGTCAGCGTCCGTGATGTCCCGTGATGCCGAAGAGCGCCTTGTGCTGATACTGCTGGAAACTCTGGGCCTGCTGGCCGTCCACATCCTCTCCTGGGTGGCGGTCTGCCATGCGCTGCTGACCAAGCGAGACCCGCGCTCGGCCTTGGGCTGGACCGCCACGGCCTTGCTCCTGCCCATACTGGGGCCGTTGCTTTACGCACTTTTCGGCATCAGCCGGGCCGAGAGCCGGGCCGACAAGATCATGCGGCAGCAGGCCGCCCTGGAGCCCGAATACGCCCATCCGCCCTGCCCCGTGCGGCCGCCGGAGCAGGTGCCTGAAAATATTGCCCGCATGGCGCATTTGGGCCGCCGCCTGACGGACCAGCACCTCTGCGGCGGCAATGCGCTCCGTCCGCTGCGCAACGGCGACGAGGCCTATCCGGCCATGCTTGAGGCCATCGCGACGGCACGGAACCACGTTTTTCTGGCTACCTACATCTTCAATGCCGGCAAGGTGGGCGCGGCCTTTACCGAAGCCCTGGCCGCGGCGGCCGCGCGCGGCGTGGACGTGCGCGTACTGGTGGACGGCATCGGCACGCTCTACTCCTGGCGCAAACCCTGGAAGAAGCTCGCCGCGCGGGGCATCAGAACCGCGCTTTTCCTGCCGCCCAAGCTCTTCCCCCCCAATCTGAGCATCAATCTGCGCAATCACCGCAAGGTGCTGGTCTGCGACGACATCGGTTTTACCGGCGGCATGAACATTTCCGACGACAATATCCAGAGCCTGCGGAAAAGCTGCGTGCAGGATGTGCATTTCCGTTGTCTGGGGCCCATCGTTAATCAGCTGCGACGCGCCTTCCTGCTCAACTGGGGCTTTTCCACCGGCGAATACACGCCCCTGCCGCCCAGCTCCACCGAGCCCAGGGGCGAAAGCCGCTGCCGCATCGTCATCGACGGCCCCGGCTCGGACGCGGACGTGCTTAACGATCTTTTCTGCGGGGTCATCAACACGGCCCGGAGTTCAGTACGGATCATGACCCCGTACTTCCTGCCCTCGCACGACCTCATGTCCAGCCTGCGCTCGGCGGGCCAGCGCGGTGTGGACGTGCGCGTGGTGCTGCCCGCCAAAAACAATCTGCCGTATGTGCACTGGGCCACGTTCCGCCTGCTGCCGGCCCTGCTCAGCGCCGGGGTGCGGGTCTGGTACCAGCCGCCGCCCTTTGCCCATACCAAGCTGCTGGCCGTGGACGGCTATTACAGCCAGATCGGCTCGGCCAATCTGGATGCCCGCAGCCTGCGCCTGAACTTCGAACTGAATATGGAAGTCTTTAATCCCGCCTTCCACGGCCTGCTGGCCGGGCATATCGACACCATCATCAGCCGGAGCCGCGAAATCAGCCTTGAGGATCTGAAACGCCAATCCCTGCCGGTCAAGCTGCGCAACGCGGCCTGCTGGATTTTCTCGCCCTACCTGTAGGCAACAAAACTTCGTTCCGAACTCCATATGTTGTTAAAACCCCACAAAGGCCGTCGGCATTGCCGACGGCCTGGGGTGTGACAGGCAGGCGCATCTAAAGCAGATTACCTTTGAAACGCTGTCAGCATGTCTCTGATTGCATTATTTTAACTAGTTAATAGTGATACTGATCGCGCTGCGGAGTTGAGCAAAGCCCCCTTTGCTCCGCCGAAGCGAAGCGCAGGCGGATGGCTGGTGTCGGGAGAATCCTAAAAAATAAGATTTTTCGGCGCGGGCAAGGAAAATGGCGCTTTTTGCGCGGAACATACTCACGTATGTGAGCAGCAAAAAGCGCCAGATAACGCCGCCCGCGCCGAAAAGGCTGGTTTTGACGGATAATCGCGGCAAATAAGAGGCCAGCAAAAACCGGAATTAGATACGTCTGCCCTGAACGGTTTTTATTCCACCGTAACGCTCTTGGCCAGGTTACGCGGCTGATCCACATCCTTGCCCAGATAATCGGCGGTTTCATAGCTGAAGAGCTGAAGCGCGGGCAGGGCCATGAAACCGGCCAGAGGCGCGGGCAGAGCCGGGATGATCCAGGGGTCGTCCACGGCCAGGTCCAGCCCCGGATTGGTCAGGGCGATGACCTTGCCCTGGCGGGCCTGCACTTCCACGATATTGGATTTGACCTTGGGGAAGAGCGCGTCGTCCAGGGCCAGGGCAAAGGTGGGAAAGGCCGGGTCAATAAGCGCGATGGGCCCGTGCTTCATTTCACCGGCGGCATAGCCTTCGGCGTGGATGTAGGACAGTTCCTTGAGCTTGAGGGCGCCTTCCAGGGCCAGGGGGAAGCAATGCCCCCGCCCGAGATAGAAGAAATTGCGAGCCTGGGCGTATTTGCGCGACAGCTCGCGGGCCTTGTCGTGCATGCCCGGCAACTGGGATTCCAGCAGGGCGGGCAGGGATTCCAGCAGGCCGATGAGCTCACGCCGCCGCTCCTGCGGCAGCGCATTTTGACGCCCGCCCCAGTACAGGGCCATGAGGGCCAGAGTGAGCATCTGGCTGCACATGGCCTTGGTGGAGGCCACGCTGATTTCCGGCCCGGCCTGGGTGTAGATCACGGCCGAAGCCTCGCGCGCGATGGACGAGCCCACCACATTGCAAAGGCCCAGCACGGCCACGCCGCGCTCGCGCGCGATGCGCAGAGCCGCCAGGGTGTCGGCGGTCTCGCCGCTCTGGCTGATGACCAGAACCATGTCCTCTTTGTCCAGAATCAGGCTGTCGCGGTAGCGGAATTCCGAGGCGATTTCCACCTGCACCGGCACCCCGGCCCAGTGTTCCAGCAGATGGCGGCCCCAGAGCCCGGAATGATAGGAGGTGCCGCAGGCCACGATGTGCAGGCGGCGCGGCACGGGCAGCGCATCCAGTTCAGGCAGCAGGGCCGCGTCGCGGCCCGCGTTGATCCGGCCCGCCAGGCCGTCGGTAATCACGCGCGGCTGCTCGAAAATCTCCTTGAGCATGAAATGGCGATAGCCGCCCTTTTGCGCGGCCTGCATGTCCCACTGGATGGTCTGCACCTCATGCTCCACCGGAGCCAGGTCCGCCAGACGCAGGATTTCATAGTGCATGGCCGTGGCCCGCACCACCTCGCCGTCCTCCAGAAAGACCACCTGCCGGGTATAGGGCAGAAAGGCCGGGATGTCCGAGGCCACAAAATTTTCGCCCGTGCCCAGGCCGAAAATCAACGGCGCGGACATGCGCGCGGCGTAGATGGTTTCCGGCTCGCCGCGATCCATGAGGCAGACGGCGTAGGCCCCGTGGGCCTCACGCAGGGCCGCCGCAAAGGCGTGCAGCAGATCGGGCTCGCTTTTGCGACGCTCGGCGATCAGATTGACCAGCACCTCGGTGTCGGTTTCAGAGTGGAAGACATAGCCCTTGGCCGTGAGTTCGGCCTTGATTTCCTGGTAGTTTTCAATGATGCCGTTGTGCACCAGGGCCAGAGAGGCATCGTTGCTCAGATGGGGATGGGCGTTGCGCTCCGCCGGCACGCCATGCGTGGCCCAGCGGGTGTGCCCCATGGCGCAGGTGGCCGTGGAAACCGGCTCCTGGGCCAGCTTTTCCTCCAAGGCCGCCAGCTTGCCCTTGGCCCGCACCACGCGCAGAGCGCCCTGGCGCACAAAGGCCACGCCGGCCGAATCATAACCCCGGTATTCCAGACGGCGCAGGCCCTCCACCACCACGGGCACGGCGGGCCGGTGGCCCGCATATCCGATAATGCCGCACATATCTCTTACTCCCGCAAGACCCGCTCGCTATGAGGGGTCGTTTAGACTTAAGACTTCATTAGAGCATTTTGCGCTTGAAATTATCGCTTAGCGGCGAAGTAAATTTGCCTTGCGATAATTTCGCGGTGCGGATTTTCACGGAAAATCCACACAGAGCGTTAAGATATTTTCAATATCAAAACGCTCTAACCGGTACAGTGAAAAAACGGGCATGGCCCTAGGAAGTACGTTCCGGTACAACCTGGGCCATGCCCGGCGTGCGACGCAGCCCAGAGGGCCGCCGGTTTCGCTCCGCACCGTGCGCGGACCGGCGGACCGGCTTCAAATGCTTGGAAAACTCTTCTCTACAGATTGACGCGATCCACAATATCCGTATTCAGCACTTCCACCTTGGCCTTGGAGGCAAGGTTCTGGATGAAGACCTGATACAGACCGTCCACCCGTTCGCGGGCCACGCCGTTGGCCATCAGGTCGCGCACGGTATTCCACTCCTGCGGATCGGGCGGCAGCACGGCGTCCACGCGGCAGAGCAGTGCGCCCGGACCTTCGCTTTTGCCGTCCACGGCATAGGCCGATGGCAGCCAGGTTCCGGGCTTGGCGGTAAAGACGGCTTCGGCCAGAGCCTCATCGGGGTTGAAATCCGCCAGATTCCCGCCACGATCCATGGCCGGGGCGGTCTTGATGTCCAGGCTCGCCTTCAGGGGCTGGGGCAGGGGACCGTCCTTCAATTCCTTGCGACGGGCCGCAGCGCTTTCCACGGCGGCCTTGAGGGCCTTTTCGGCGGTCAGCTTGGCCACAATGGCGCTCTTCACCGCGTCGAGCGGCTGGGTGGACGCGGGTTCAGCCTTGATGATCCGGGCCACCAGATATTTGTCCCCGGCCTCCAGGGCCGTGTCCACGGGCGCGCCCGTAGCGGTGGCGATAAGAGCGGAGGCTCCGGCCGGGGTTACGCCCAGCTTTTGCTCCAGTTCGCTCTGGCTGAGCAGGCCGCTCTGTTCCGCCTTGAGGCCGAAACGGGCAGCGCTCTCGGCCAGCGGCTTGCCCAGAATATTGTCTTCGATCAGGCTGTCCAGCACATCGTGCAGCTTGTCCGCGCCCTGTTCCTGCGCCATGGCCTGGCGCACTTCCCGGGCAGCGTCCTTGAAGGTCTTGAGGCCGCCGGGCTTCTTGTCTTCCACCTTGATGATGTGCAGGCCGAAAGGACTGCGCACGGGCTCGGACACCTGCCCGGCCTTCAGGGCAAAGGCCGCGTCTTCAAAAGGCTTTACCGTCTTGCCGCGGGCAATCCAGCCCAGTTCGCCGCCGGGACCGGCCGCATTGGGGCCGTTATGGGCATCGGCCACGGCCGCGAAATCCTTGCCGCTCTTGAGCTCGGCCTGGATTTTCGCCACTTCTTCGCGGGCCTTTTTCTCCGCGTCGGCCGGGGCGTTTTCAGCCAGAGGCACCAGAATGTGCGCGGCCTTGACCTGCGCGGGCTCTTCAAAACGGCTCTTGTTGGCCTCGTACCATTTCTGAGCATCCGCCTCGCTGATGCTCTCGGGCTTGACCAGACCGCCGGGCGTCACGCTGACATAGGCCACGTCCACTTTGGGCGGAATGGCAAAATCTTTCTTGTGGGCATCATAATAGGCCGTCACGTCCTGATCCGTGACCTTGACCTCGCCGGAAAAATTCTTGGCCGGAATGAACAGATAGTCCACCACCCGTTTTTCCCGCAGGAAATTATAGCGGTTTTGGGCTTCGTCCGGGTCCACCCAGACCGGCGCGGTGACCAGGGTAAAAATCTTTTCGCGCAGCAGCTGATCGCTCATATCCTTCTCATACTGGGCCGGGCTGATCCGCTGGGCGGCCAGCACACGCGTGTAGGCTTCGGGATCGAAGCGGCCCTGGGCATCCTGGAAGGATTTGATCCGTCCCACGGCCTGGCGCAGTTCCAGCGGCGTCACACTGACGCCCGCGCGCGCGGCCTCCTGGGCCAGCAGGGTTTGTTGGATCAGATCGCGCAGCACTTGGCGGCCCAGATGCTGCTCCTTGAGCTGCTCGCGGGTAACGCCGGGATTATTGCGCAGGATCGATTCCTCCGCATTGCGGTAGGCCTGCTCAAACTGCTGGACCAGAATGGGATCGCCGTTGACGATGGCCACCACATTGGCGGAGTTCCTGTCGTTGAAACTGCCCACTCCCCAGAACACGAAGACCAGGATGATGACGCCGAAAGCCACTTTGACGCCGAAAGACTGTGCGTTGGAACGGATATAATCGAGCATGCGTACTCCGGAATGCCGAATTGTCCTCTTGCTCGCAGCGAAGGCCGCCAAAAGCAAGGGCGCTGACAGAAGCGGAAAGTATAAGCGCCTTTGCGCGGAAACTCAAGAAAAGGAAGGCCCGCGCGCCGGCGAGGCCTCAACCTGTTTGTGACTGAGGCTCGCAGGCGGCGGATATTTTAAAAGGGCCTACGGCGTGATGCCCAGCTTGCGCAGCCTGTGCTGCAGGGTGGAGCGGGGCACGCCCAGCAGGGCGGCGGCACCGCGCGGTCCGGACAAACGCCCCCCGGTCAGGCGCAAGGCCTCCAGAATATGGGCGCGCTCGTTTTCCTCCAGAGTGGGCAGGGCCGGACCCGAATATGACCCGGCCCCCGCATGCAACGGGCGGCCTTCCACCGCCGGGACGGCTTCCGGCGAGGCCGGGGCAGGCGCCTCCGTCTCCGCCGACGGCTCCCACTCATGCAGGGCATCGCGCACAAAGCTCTCGGTCACCGCCCCGTCCAGGGAGTGCAGCAAAAGGCGGCTGATCACATTGCGCAATTCGCGGATATTGCCCGGCCAGTCATGATCGCAGAGATCGCTCAGCACCCCCCTGGACAGGCGCGGCGGCCGCAGATCCCATTGCCGGGAAAACTGGCTGATGAAGTATTCAACCAGAATGGGAATGTCGTTCTTTCGTTGCCGCAACGGCGGCAGACGCAGGATGACCGAGGCCAGGCGGTAAAAGAGATCACGCCGCAAGCGGCCTTCAACCAGGGCCTTTTCCAGGTCTATGTTGGTGGCGGACAGCACGCGGATATCCACGCCGATAGAGCGCGCCTCGCCCACCCGCTCAAAGGAGTTCTCCTCCATGACCTGCAGGAGCTTGCTCTGCATATCCGGCGAAAGCTCGCCGATTTCATCCAGAAACAAGGTTCCGCTCTGGGCCATTTCAATCCGGCCGATGCGTTTGGCGTAGGCCCCGGTGAACGCGCCCTTGGCATAGCCGAACATCTCGCTCTCAAACAAGGTCGGGGCCAGGGACGGGCAGTTCACCTTGACGAAATTGGCCGCCCGCCTGGGGCTGCTCCGGTGCAGCCAGCGGGCCAGCATGCTCTTGCCCGTGCCGGTCTCGCCGATGATCAGCACCGGAATATGCAGCTTGGCGACCTTGCGCGCCACGGACATGACCCGGGCCATGTCCTGGGTTTCCAGCAGGCGGTCCACCAGCCGAGTGGCGGTGCCGTCCGCATCGTCTTCACCCGGCGAATTCAGGGCAGCCTGCTGCGCCGCCTTGGCCCTGGCCCGGCGCTCTTCGGTGAGCACCACAAACAAAAAAATCGTCAATACCGGACACAGTTCCAACAAAAAATTCAGAATCTCCACCACATTGTCCGGCTGACGCACAAAGGAAACGTGCAGGGTGCCGACGACTTCGCGGTTCAGGATCAGAGGCAGGGCGATGGTGGCGTTGAGCCCCACACTGGCTAACGGCAGAGGAGCATCGCCTACGTCCTGCGAAGCCAGGTCATTAATAACCACGGGTTTATGCGATGCAATAGCCATACCGGCCACGGTGTTTTTGGCGATCCGAGTATTGGAAAGGGATTCCACCACCGTGCCGTCGGCGGCGGTGAAAAGGTTCAGGAATTCCCGCTCCGCGTCATAGAGATTAATGCAGAAACGGTCATAATTGAAAAGCAAGCGTAATTGCCGGGAAAGAATTTGAAAAAAGGCATTGCGGTCCATTTTACCGGGAACCAGCCGTGATAGATGCTGAATAACCCGGGCCACGGCCAAGGGTACGTTGTTGAGATCAGCAGTACAGCTTTGCTGGAACATGGGCGACGCCTTCCGTATTTGCCTGCATTTGGGCAGCACATGCCGATATATAAGCAGGTTTGTCCATGATGTCCAGAAATTCATTGAATATCCAATCATTACTTAAGTAAAAATACTTATAATTTCAGGCAGTTAATTGCGGCTCAGTTTTCTGGCATAACCATTGCTATAACTTTTATATTCGCGTGTAAAAGACTGTTTCGAAAGTATTTTCAAATGTTAATTAGCAGAAATTACATATTTTTGTTGGAAATATTTCTATTTAACACGGCATAAATAGAGATTGATTTTTCTATATGACAGCCAATATTTTTCTATAGACACTATTTTTACGTTACCATTTAAAAAAACAACAGTATGATAGAAGCTCACCCCTTCGTTGATCGCGCTCATGCCGAACCAAACAGCGGATGCGCCCCCGGCCTTTTGCCCGGGAGCATCAAATAGACGTGGATTTGTTTTTTAACCCGGCTTCTTAAGGAGGAGCATATGACAACGCATTTTGTAGTGCATGAGCCCGGCGACAGCGTCGGCGTGGTCGTGGTGGAAGGCGTCAAAAAAGGCGATGTCCTGACCGGCTGGGTCATGGACGGCGATACAACTGTCGAATGCGCGACTCTGAACGACATCCCCATCGGCCATAAGATTGCGCTCCAGGACCTGGAGGCCAATGACACCGTGATCAAATACGGCACGGATATCGGCAAAGTAGTCAAGCCCATCAAACGCGGCGAGCATCTGCACGTGCACAATGTCAAAACCAAGAGGTGGTAATTCCGATGAAAGACACATTTATGGGCTATCGCCGCGACAACGGCCGGGTGGGTATCCGCAACCACGTGATCATTCTGCCCCTGGACGATCTTTCCAACGCCGCCTGCGAAGCCGTGGCCAACAACATCAAGGGCACTCTGGCATTACCCCACGCTTACGGACGTCTGCAGTTCGGCGAAGATCTGGAACTGCATTTCCGCACCCTGATCGGCACGGGCAGCAATCCCAACGTGGCGGCCGTGGTGGTCATCGGCATTGAGCCTCAGTGGACGCAGCGCGTTGTGGACGGCATCGCCGCGACGGGCAAGCCTGTGGCCGGTTTCGCCATCGAAAAACACGGCGATCTGTCCACCATTTGCGAAGCTTCCCGCACGGCCAAGGAATTTGTTCACTATGCCACGGAACTACAGCGCGTGGAATGCCGGGTCAACGACCTCTGGGTCTCCACCAAGTGCGGAGAATCGGACACCACTTCCGGTATCGCAGCCAATCCCACGGTGGGTAACGCTTTTGACAAACTCTGGAAAGCCGGGGCCACTACCCTGTTCGGCGAAACCACGGAAATCACCGGCGGTGAGCACCTTGTCATGGAGCGTTGCGCCACGCCCGAAGTGCGCAACAAGTTCAAAGCCTTTTTCGACCGCTACGCCAAGGTGGTGGACGATCATAAAACCAACGATCTCTGTGATTCCCAGCCTACCAAGGGTAATATCGAAGGCGGCCTGACTACCATTGAGGAAAAGGCCTTGGGCAATATCCAGAAAATCGGACGCGAGGCCCCGGTTATCGGCTGCCTGGACAAGGCCGAAAGCCCCACAGGGCCGGGCCTGTGGTTCATGGATTCTTCCTCCGCCGCGGCTGAAATGGTCACTCTGGCGGCTGCCGCCGGTTTTGTGGCCCACTTCTTCCCCACGGGCCAGGGTAACATTATCGGCAATCCCATTCTGCCGGTCATCAAACTTTCGGCCAACCCGCGCACCGTGCGCACCATGCGCGAACATATTGATGTGGACGTCTCCGGCATCCTGCGCCGCGAAATAAATCTGGATCAGGCCGGAGACCTGTTGCTCGGCATGCTGCATCGCACGTGCCAGGGGCGCAACACCTCCGCCGAAGCCCTTGGGCATCGGGAATTCATCATGACCCGGCTCTACGAAAGCGCCTAACATCCGAGAGGAAGAACATGGCTGTCACCTACTTGAAAAGAGCAAGCAAGACTCCGGAAACGGAAACCGCCACGGCGCAGAAAGTGGTCAACGAAATGCTGGCCCAAATCTTGAAGCGCGGCGAAGACGCCGTGCGCGACTACGCCCTGAAGCTGGATAAATGGTCGGGCGAGATCATCATGTCCGAAGACGAAATCCAGAAAAGCATCAAGGATGTGCCCGCCGGCGTCAGGAGGGATATCGATTTCGGAGTCAAGCAGGTGCATGACTTTGCCCTGGCCCAGAAGAACTCCATAAAGGACTTCAGCGTGGAGCTGTACCCCGGCGTTACCGCGGGACAGCGCGTCATCCCGGTCAATGTGGTGGGCTGCTACGCACCCGCCGGGCGCTATGCGCACATCGCCTCGGCTTACATGGGTGTGGCCACGGCCAAAGCCGCGGGCGTCAAAACCATTGTGGCCTGCTCCAGTCCTTTCCGGGGCGGCGGCATGCATCCCTATCTGCTCTATGCTTTCAAGGCCGCCGGAGCCGACGTGATCATGACCCTGGGCGGGGTGCAGGCTATCGTCAGCATGGCCTACGGCCTGTTCACCGGCAAGGAGGCCGACGTGGTGGTGGGGCCGGGCAACAAGTTCGTAGCCGAAGCCAAACGCATCCTTTTCGGCAAGGTGGGTATCGACGTTTTTGCCGGACCTTCCGAAATCGCGATCCTGGCCGACGAAACGGCCGATGCCGAAATGGTCGCCTGGGACCTGGTGGGCCAGGCCGAACACGGCGTGGAATCCCCTGCCTGGCTGATCACTACCAGCAGCACTCTGGCCAAAAGGGTTATGGAACTGGTGCCTCGGCTTATTGAGGCCCTGCCGCCGCTGGCCAAGGAAGCGGCGGGCAACGGCTGGCGTGATTACGGCGAGGTTGTTTTGTGCGACAGCCGTGAAGAGGCGGCAGCCAAATCCGATGAGTACGCGCCGGAACACCTGGAAGTACACGCGGCCGACTTGCAGTGGTGGCTGAAAAATCTCATCAGCTACGGCTCCCTGTTCCTGGGCGAGGAAACCACGGTTGCCTATGGCGACAAGTGCAGCGGCCCCAACCATGTACTGCCCACCAAACGCGCCGCCAAATACTCTGGCGGCCTCTCCGTGCATAAGTTCATGAAAACCCTGACCTGGCAGCAAATGACCAAAGACGCTGCCGTGCATATCGGCGGCGTGACGGCCCGCATCTCCAGGCTGGAAGGCATGGAGGCCCACGCCCGCACCGCTGATGCGCGTCTGGCCAAATACGCTCCGGGCCGTGAGTTTGATCTCGGAACTCCGGTGAAGGAATAAACCAAAACCCTCAGCATCCTGAAACATCCGCCACAGGAGGTCACAGTGAATATCTCGGCCCTCTTCGACATTTCCGGCAAAACAGCCCTGGTTACCGGCGGCAATTCCGGCATCGGCGAGGCAATGGGCCGGGCACTGGGACTGGCCGGAGCGTATATACTCCTGGCGGCCAGGCGCAAAGAAGCGTTGGCCCATGCGGTGGAACACATGCGCAAAGACGGCATTCAAGCAGACAGCCTTGCCGCAGACCTCAGCAGCCCGGAAAAGGCTCTGGCCTGCGGCAAGGCCGCCCTGGATACTTTTGGCCCGGTGGACATCCTGATCAACGCCGCCGGCGTGAATATGCGCCAACCTTTTATGGAGGTCAGTCCCACAAACTGGGCCACACAGATCAATCTGCACCTCTCCGCGCCCTTCTTTTTAACTCAGGCACTGGCTCCGGGCATGGCGCGGCGAGGCTGGGGCCGGATCATCAATATTGCCTCCCTGCAATCCTTCCGCGCCTTTGCCGACAGCGCTCCATACGGCGCAGGCAAAGGCGGCGTCGTGCAACTGACCCGTGCCATTGCCCAGGAATGGTCGGGGCGGGGCGTCACATGCAATGCCGTTGGCCCCGGCTTCTTCCCCACCGCCCTGACCCGACCGGTTTTCGACAATCCGGAGCTGGCTGGCAGAAATGCCGCCCAAACCTGTATAGGCCGCAACGGCACGCTGGAGGATCTTTACGGCTGCACCGTATTTCTGGCCAGCGAGGCTTCGGCCTATATCACCGGCCAAGTGATCATGATTGACGGGGGCTTTACCGCCCGCTGAGATAATATTGCAACATTTCAACCAGGGGACGGAAATCCAGCAGATGCCTTCCCTTGCGTGCAGCAGGAGTCCAGATGATGAAAGCCCTGGTGTATACGCAACCCCATGAAATGCAATGTCGGGACTATCCCGAACCGACTCTTGAACCCGGCGAGGTCATTATAGAAATCAAGGCCTCAGGTATCTGCGGCTCGGACATGCATGCCTACCACGGGCATGACCCCCGCCGCCAGCCCGGCCTGGTCATGGGCCACGAACTCTCCGGCGAAATCCATGCCAGTGCTTCTCCGCGTTTCAAAGCGGGACAGAAGGTTACGGTGGATCCTTTGATCACCTGCGGGTGCTGTTCATATTGCCGTACCGGCCGGGACAATTTGTGCGAAAACAGAGGAATGGTGGGCATGAGCCGCCCCGGTGCCTACGCCGAGTTCATGTCCATCCCGGCAAGCTCGGTCATCCCCATTCCCGACGACATGCCGCATACCATGGCCGTGCTCACCGAACCGGCCGCCACCGTGCTGCATGCCTTGAACATCTCTCTGCCCAAAATGACGCGGCCGGTACAGGAATGTAAGGTTCTGGTCATCGGCGGCGGAGCCATTGGCCTGCTCATGGCCCTTCTGCTTCGATCACGCGGCGTGCACCACGTGGACCTGGCGGAAACCAATCCCCTACGATGCGCCTCGGCTGGCGAACACAGCAAAGCCCGGGCCTTTGATCCGGTGGCCGAACCTCCGGCGGAATCCATTTATGATTATGTCGTGGATGCCGTGGGGCGCAAAGTCACCCGCGAGATGGCCGTCCACGCTCTCAAGCCCGGCGGTGTGCTCATGCACATGGGCCTGCAGGACTGGAGCAGCCAGATGGACATGCGCAAAATCACCCTTGCCGAGCACGTCGTCCTCGGCACCTACACCTATACCTATGCGGATTTGCAGGCCACCGTGGAAGCCCTGCGCAACAACGTTTTCGGCAACCTCGGCTGGGTGGAGTACCGCGCTCTGGCTGACGGGCCGGAGGCCTTCCGAGTCCTGGATCAGCGAGAGACCCAGGCCGCCAAAATCGTTTTGCTGCCGTAAGAGGACACGAGGGGGAATCCCTCCGTACACGCCAACAGCAGGAGCCTGACAATGAAGAATGTATTTTTCGCCTCACTGTTCAGTGTTTGCCTTTGCGCTCTCCTGACCGTTCCCCAGCCATCGGCCGCAGCCGATAAACCCGAAGTACGCACCAGCGCCCAACCCTGTCTGCACGGTCTGCCTCTGTGGCATGCCGAAAAAGCCGGCTGGCTGAAAGACGCGCCTTTTACCGACACCTTCATGCTCTTCGCCTCGGGCGCACCGCAGACCGAGGCCTTGGCGGCCGACCAGTGGGATGTGGGCGCCATGGGCACAGTGCCTACAATGATGGCCAGTATGCGTTACGGCTACAAACTGATCGGCATTTCCAATGAAGAAGGAGCTACCAACGACCTTTGGGTGCGCCCGGATTCTCCGCTGCTCAAGCATAAGGGGGCCAATCCGGCCTATCCTGACATTTTCGGCACGGATGAGGACTGGAAAGGCAAAAAGATACTGGTCACCACCGTGTCCACCGGCCACTACGCCCTAACCGCCACCTTGGAACGACTTGGTCTGAAGGACAGCGATGTGGACATCGTGCACATGGAGCAGGGCCAGGCCATGACCGCCTTTAACGCTGGCCAGGGTGACATCCTTCAGCTCTGGGCTCCTCTGAGCTACGTGGCCGAGGCCAAGGGCTGGACAAGGGTTTCCTCGGGTGCGGCGGCCAAGGTGATGATCGCTGGCGGCATCGGCGTGCGCAAGGAGTTCGCGGAACAGCACCCCGATCTGGTGGTAGCCTGGCTCGACCTGTACATGCGCGGCGTGGAAGGCATGAAGGAACATCCCGAACAGTACGTCAAGCCGCTGCTCTCCTATTTTAACGATTATTGCGGCCTGGAGTTGAATGAGAACCAAGTCAGAATGGAATTCAAATACCGTCCGCTCTTCAATGTGGCCGAGCAGATCGAAGCCATGGAAAATCCGGACAAGCTTCCTGCCTGGGTGCGCGGCGTGGCGAACTTCATGCTGGCACAGGGACGAATCAAAAAAAAGGAATATGACCGATACGTCCAGGCCAACTTCAATATCGATCCTTCGTTCATGAAGAAGCTCGCGGCCCTGCGCGCCGCACGCGGCCAGAAATAGGTCCTGGCCCGGCGCCTTCCATAATCCGGCGTCCTCCACACGCCGCCGTCCGCTCGACCTTTTTGCCGGGCGGGCGGCGGCCGGGAGAAAAAGGAGCCCTTATGCGCCAAGATACGGAAAAAAAAGACGCGGCCGATCAAGAATTGAACCTTGAGATTCAAAAAGCCAATTATTTCGCCACAGCCGCCAAAGAAAATTGGATATCCATCGTGAGTTTTCTGATTTTCCTGGTGATCTGGGAACTGATTTGCCGCTTTGACCTCATCGGTCCTTACCAACTTGTGCCCCCCTCGGAAGTTATCACGGTATTTTTTGAAAAGTTGACGGACGTCAACCCTGACGGAACGGTATTGCAACAGCACGCCGTAGCGAGCCTGGCCCTGGCTTTGGCCGGATTTCTCGCCGCCGTGGTCATCGGTGTGCCTTTGGGGTTGTTCATGGGCTGGTATCCCAAGGTCAATCTGCTGGTACGCCCGCTTTTCGACGCCATCCGACCCATCCCGCCCATTGCCTGGATCCCCATTGCCATTCTCTGGCTGGGCATCGGCATGACGGCCAAGGCTTTCATCATTTTTCTCGCTGCCTTTGTGCCCTGTGTGATCAACTCCTATACGGGCATCCGGCTGACCAATCCGGTCCTTATCCGGGTGGCTGAAATTTACGGGGCCTCCAATTTTGAGACATTCCGCAAAATCGGCGTGCCATCGGCCATTCCCATGATTTTCACCGGCATGAAACTCTCTCTCAACGCCGCCTGGACAACCCTGGTGGCCGCTGAGCTGCTGGCCGCCTCCGTAGGATTGGGCTTCATGATTCAGCAGGGCAGACGTCTGGCCCGCCCGGACATTATCATTGTGGGCATGCTGACCATCGGTTTTCTGGGAGCTCTGATGTCCTGGATTCTGACCAGAATTGAAGCCCGCTTCGCCTCGTCCAGGAGGCTTGCATGAACCGCTTCATTTCGCAAAATGCCCGCTGGCTCGCGCCCGTGGCTTCCATCGGCGCTTTTGTAGTGCTCTGGGGCCTGGTTTCGCTCAACGTTGATCCTGACTTTCTACCCTCGCCCCTGAAAGTCTGGCAGGAATTCGTGCGCCTGTTCAACCATCCGGTGGGCGGCACAACCATTCTCGGCCATGTGGGATTCAGTCTCAGACGGGTTCTGATCGCTTTTGGTCTGGCCGTTCTGCTGGGCCTGCCCCTGGGTCTGTTGATGGGTTGGAACCGGACCTGCGAAAAAATCGTGGCCCCCATCTTTGAAGTACTGCGGCCCATTCCGCCCATTGCCTGGATTCCCATCGCCATTCTCTGGCTGGGCGTGGCTGAAGGTTCGAAAATCTTCATCTGC
>ERZ857951.443-NODE-443-length-54647-cov-4.303103_pt1 | contig 54647 bp, 39 predicted proteins | sample MGYA00519759_ERZ857951 | MGnify/ENA primary metagenome ERZ857951 (study PRJEB31778, sample SAMEA3449377) | human gut metagenome | biome: human gut; feature: human-associated habitat; material: faeces | place: United Kingdom | collected 2010/2012 ...
AGGAGCAGTCCGCCGCCAGCGAGGAAATCAACCAGTCCATCGTCCAGGTCAACGATATGTCCCGACAGACCGCCGAAGCCATGGCGGAGGCCGCCAAGGCCGTGTCCGACCTTGCCATGCAGGCTCAGGGGCTTACGGATCTGATCCAGGAACTGAAAGAAGCGTAACAACAATATCGCGGCCGGGGCGGCGCATACCCCGGCCGCAACCGGGCGTCGTGGCGGAGCCCGGCTTCCTTCGTTTCAAAACAGCCCGCTGCCGAAAAAGTCGGACCGCGCCGTATTTCCCCTAATACCTCGCCGTAGAAGGCTTGCAGCCGCCCCCCATCCACCGCCGGGCACGGCCCGTGCGGCGGAAATGCCCGAAAGATGCTCCTCCTTGCATTGCCAAGCATAACATAATGACTTATTTTCAGGAGATACCACGGCAGTGTGAGCGCCCTGCCGTCCACTCAAGCCTGACCCGTAATTCGCCGGTGCCGCGAACGGCCCGTCCGTGTGAAGCAGAGGAGCATCCATGTTCGGCTTTCTTTTCAAAAAAATATTCGGCAGCAAGAACGAACGGTATCTGCGCCGCCTCCGCCCCCAGGTGCAGCGTATCAATGCCCTGGAACCCGAAATGCAGCAATTGGACGACGCGGACTTCGCCGCCCGCATCGCCCGGTATAAAGAAGAAGTGCAGGAAGGCGGCAAAAGCCTGGACAGCCTTCTGCCCGAAGTTTTCGCCCTGGTGCGCGAGGCATCGCGCCGTGTGCTGGGCATGCGCCATTACGACGTGCAGCTCGTCGGCGGCATGGTCCTGCACAAGGGCAAGATCGCCGAGATGAAGACCGGCGAAGGCAAAACCCTGGTCGCCACCCTGGCTGTTGTGCTCAATGCGCTGTCCGGCAAGGGCGTGCACGTGGTCACGGTCAACGACTACCTGGCCTCGCGCGACGCGGCCTGGATGGGCAAACTCTACTCCTTCCTGGGCCTGAGCACGGGCGTCATCGTGCACGGCCTGGACGACGACGAGCGTAAAACCGCCTATAACGCGGACATCACCTACGGCACCAACAACGAATTCGGCTTCGACTACCTGCGCGACAATATGAAGTTTTACGCCGAGCAGCTCGTGCAGCGCGGCCACAACTTCGCCATCGTGGACGAAGTGGACTCCATCCTCATCGACGAAGCCCGCACGCCGCTGATCATTTCCGGCGCGTCCGAGGAATCCGTGGGCATGTACCGCACGGTGGACGACATCGTGCGCCAGCTCACGCCCGAGCATTTCACCATTGACGAAAAAGCCCGCACGGCCATGCTCACGGATGCGGGCGTGCTTCGCTGCGAAGAGCTGCTCAAGCTGGACAACCTCTTTGACCCCGCCAATATCACGGCCCAGCACCACGTTCTGCAATCCCTCAAGGCCCACCAGGTCTTCAAGCGCGACGTGGACTACATCGTGCAGGACGATCAGGTGGTCATCGTGGACGAGTTCACCGGCCGCCTCATGGCCGGGCGCCGCTATTCCGACGGCTTGCACCAGGCCCTGGAAGCCAAGGAACATGTAACCGTCGCGGCGGAAAACCAGACCCTGGCCTCGATCACCTTCCAGAACTATTTCCGCCTGTACGACAAACTTTCGGGCATGACCGGCACGGCCGACACCGAAGCCGTGGAATTCCAGCAGATCTACAACCTGGAAGTCATTTCCATCCCGCCCAACAAGCCCATGATCCGCAGGGACCACCCGGACCTGATCTTCCGCAGCCGCAAGGAAAAATTCGACGCCATTGTGGAGGCCATTGTCGAGCTGCATCGGAAGGAACAGCCCGTGCTGGTGGGCACCATCTCCATTGAAACCTCGGAAATGCTCTCCCAGCGCCTGACCAAACTGGGCATCCCGCACAACGTGCTCAACGCCAAACAGCACGAGAAGGAAGCCGAAATCGTGGCCCAGGCCGGTCAGAAGGGCAAGGTGACCATTGCCACCAACATGGCCGGACGCGGCACGGACATCGTGCTGGGCGACGGCGTGGTGGACCTGGGCGGCCTGCACATCCTGGGCACCGAGCGCCATGAAAGCCGCCGCATCGACAACCAGTTGCGCGGCCGTTCGGGCCGCCAGGGCGACCCCGGCTCCTCCCGCTTCTACCTCTCGCTGGAAGACGACCTGATGCGCCTGTTCGGCTCGGACCGGATCAAGGGCCTCATGGAAAAGCTGGGCCTGCGCGACGGCGAAGCCATTGAAAACGCCATGGTCACCCGCGCCGTGGAAGGAGCCCAGAAACGGGTGGAAGCCCACCACTTCGAGATCCGCAAAACCCTGCTGGATTACGACAACGTCATGAACCAGCAGCGCGAGGTCATCTACACCCTGCGCCGCGAATTCATGGTCGAGAGCGATCTGGACCCGGTGCTCAACGAGTTCCTGAGCGACGTGCTGGACGACGCCTACGGTCCGCTGGACAACGCCGCGCCCGACGATCTGGCCGATACGCGCAAGGCCATTATGGCCCGCCTGCGTGAAGTCTTCAATCTGGACCGCGTGCTGCCCGAAAACGCTCCCCTGCCCGAGCGGGAAGAGTGCGAAAAGCTGATACGCGGCATTCTGGACGAGCTGCGGACCGATGCCGCCGAAAGCTACAAGGACATTCAGCGCTACTTCCTGCTGGAAGAGCTGGACCGCTGCTGGAAGGAACATCTGCGCAACATGGACGCTCTGCGCGACGGCATCGGCCTGCGCGGCTACGGCCAGCGCGACCCCAAGCTGGAGTACAAGCGTGAAGGCTTTGAAATGTTCCAGGAAATGCTCTTCCAAATCCGTGAGAGCGTGTTCCGCGCCCTGACCCGCGTGCGCGTGCAGCGGGTCAGCCCGGAAGAAGAACAGGCCCGCGCCGAGGCGGAAAGGGAAGCCCTGGCACGGGAATTCCGCCACCGCGAAGAATCGGCGGGCGAGCTGTCCTACTCCGGCGGCGGCGAATCCGAGGCGCAGTCCGCCAAGAACAAACCGGCCAAGGCCGGACCGCGCGTGGGTCGCAACGATCCCTGCCCCTGCGGCAGCGGCAAGAAATACAAGAAGTGTTGCGGCCAGGACAAGTAGTGCCTACTTTTTCAAAGTAGACACACAAAACCTGCAGGATTTTGCGGCGGCGTAGCCGCCGTGCGTCAGCGAAAAACCACGTTTTTTCGGAGTATAACTATGCTCGGAATTTTCGCAATCAGACAGGCGACGTAGCGCGGAACAATTATGCAGAAGAATGATACGATCGCGCTGCAAAGGCGAATGCGCATGCTGGCCTTTGCCGTGCATTCACAATTGCTGGAAAGCGAGCCCCTTTCCAAAGCCGAGGCCGCCCGCCTGGAGCGTATGGTACGCGACGGGCTGGCCCCGGATGAAGGAATCGCTGTGCTTAAAAAAACTCTGGGCATTGCCGATGCACAGGTATGCGGCCGCGCCTGATCCCTATATCCTGCCGGGAAGCGCCGTCCTTAAAAACATTCCCGGCCTCGACGAGGCGGAGCAATTAGCCGCATTTGAACGTAACGCGGTGGCGTGGCGTTCGCTGTCGATCCCTACCGGGCACTATGATGTCGCACACCTCAAGGCCATTCATAAGCATCTTTTCCAAGACGTTTATGGCTGGGCCGGGGAATTCAGAACCATCCCCATGGCAAAGGGCGCAAGCCGCTTTGCGCAACCGCAGTATATCGAACAGGAAACCCGGAAAATTCTGGGGCGGATCGCGGTAGCCGAGATGCGTACAGCGCCTGTCGACCGTTTCACTGCGGCGCTGGCGGAGATGATCTCGGAGCTCAATGCCGTGCATCCTTTCCGTGATGGCAATGGTCGTACCATCCGGGCTATTGCGCTGTTGCTGGCCGAGGATTGCGGCCATGCCTTCGACCTGACCGCCGTTACCCCCGCTCTGTGGACTGAAGCGTCAATCCTGGCTTTTCAAGGCAACAATCACGCTCTGGAAGTTCTTCTCCATGATGCGCTCCACCCCCTGCCCGTTCCGGATCAAAAGTAATCCGAAAAATACGGCTTCTCCGGCGGGATCAGGCTCTCCAAAGTGGGCAGCAGATAGTAGTCCATGCGAATACGGTCATTATTGTACAGATAGGTGGGCCGCTTGTAGCCCATAAGCATGGTAGTCAGCGTCTGGATGTCCATTTCGATGAGCGGAGCCGCGCCGTGGCTGTCCACTTTTTCGCAGAAGGTCTTGCCGTCCTTCCAGGTGACGTGGAAAATGCCGTTGTTCCATTCCGCGGCCGGATCGCTGATCCGGAAGTAGAGTTTGAGTTTCTCGTCCTCGAACTGGAAGGAATATTCCTCAAAGAAACGCTGCACATCCACGATGCGGGCCATGACATTGGGCTTGATGGTTTCGTCGATTTCACTGTCCTCGAACTGAAAGGCAATGGATTCGCCTGTGTAGTTGGCTCCCTCCACCTTGGTGATCATGGAAAAGTGCGCGCTGATGTAATTCCAGATGCCGTACTTGGCCTCCTGGGTCAGCCAGATCATTTCCTTGATCTGAAAGACCTCATTCTCAATGTAGTAAATAACGTAGCCCAAGGGCTTTTCTTCAGCGGTGTAATACACGGCGGCCATGATGTCGTCGGATTCCCAGCGCCAGTATTCCTCCCATTCCAGATCGCCCCTGATCAGCGCGCCGTGCTGTTGCAGGGCGAAATACTTGTATACCCGGCGAATATCCTCATGCTCCACGGGCACGCGCTCGATCTGGCCCGGCACGACATGGTGCTTGGGCAGTTGGGTGTCCCTGATGGAAAAGGTCATCTTGTCCGCCACGATCTCCCAGCCCTGCTTGCGGTAAAAGGGGATGGAGTACGGGCAGAGAAAGGAAATATACTGCTGCTCCCGGCGCATGTGCTCCAGGCTTTTCTTGATCAGGGAATGCACCAGGCCACGGCCCGTATACTCCGGGTAGGTGGCCACGCCGGTGACGCCGCCCATCTTGCAGATCCGGTCCCGGATGTTGACTTCCATGGAATAGACCACGATCTGCGAAGCCAGATGTCCCTTGTAGAACCAGCCCAGCACGTAGGAGGCGTCGAAAATCGGCTTTTTGGACTGCTTCATCTCCTTGTCCGACCAGCCGATCCGCGACATTTCATAAGAACTGACCTGAAAAGCATAGCGCAGCAGGGCTTCAAATTCCTCGAAGTCGTCGGCATCCAGTTTTTTGAATTCAAACTGCTCGTTGTTTTTCATCCGGATGTACTCCTTGCGCCTTGCCGCCATGCCGGGCAACCCGCGCGCGTCCCGTTATGCGTCACAGGCTCCGTCCAGGGAGCAGGCCCCGCCCGAGACGAAACCGTCGCTGTTGCCGCTCAGCGCCGCCGCCAGCCGGGCGGACACCGAGGCGTAGGAGGCATAGCCCCGAGCCAGCAGGCGGCGCTCGTCGCCTTTCACCAGATAGAGCGTGGGATAGAGCTTGAACTCGCCCATCAGGGCGGCGGCTTCGCGCGTTTCTTTTCCGGCTTCTTCCCGCACGGCGGGATCGGCCAGGGCGCGCTCCAATCGGATGGGGTCCACCTGCCAGCGGGTCGCCATTTCCTCGCGCACCTCGGCGGAAAACACGTCCCGGCCCGCGCCGTAGAGGATCTGCTGCAAGATCTCTATCTGGGCCAGCTCATGCCCCGGCGCAAGCCGCTTCAGGGCCGCCAGCAGCACTGCCATGTCCGGCGAATACATGCGCAAGGGCCGTTCCGCATCCAGGGTCGCCAGAAAACCGTCCACCGGCCGGGCGGTGGTTTTCGCCAGGCGGATGAAAAAATCCCGAATGTTCGGAGAATGGGCTTTCATTTCCGCCAGAGTCGTGGGCTCGTCCATCAGATCCCCGCCGAGCACCCGCACCGGCAGTTCGGGATGTTCGGCGGCAAGGCGCTGCATGACGGGTGCGAAGCCGTAGCACCACGGGCAGAACACATCGGAAAGATATAAAAAATGAGGCATGGGATTGCGCTCCTCTTCTCGCTGTTGTTCACGATAGGGCCGGAAAAACCCATCGTCAACAGGCGCGGCACGGCATGCTTGACAAGCCGGTGCGGGGATGCAAGGTGTTGCATAGAGGCATCTGGAGCAAAATAACTTTTCAAAGCTACTTTGCCTTGGGAGCAGAGGGAGTACGGCAATCCCGGAAAACGCCGGATTACACTGCAAAGGGGAGCGACGATGCGCGAACACGGCCTTATCCGTCTGTACAAAAGGCTCGCCACGCCAATCCTGGCACTGGTCATGATACTGGGGGCGGGCTGGGGCACGCGGCCCCTGGCCGCCGCCACAGTGGACACGCTCTACCACAACGGCAAAATCTACACTCTCACCGAGAGCATGCGCGAAGCCAAAGACCCGCGCAAGGCCAAAACAGTGGAAGTCGTCGCTACCAGGGACGGCAAAATAATCTTTGCCGGGTCCGCCGCCACGGCGCGGCAACAGGGTCTCTTCGCCAACGCGGCCCGCATTGTGGACCTGCACGGCAAAACCATGCTGCCCGGCCTTATCGACGGGCACGGCCACTTCCCGCTCCAGGGCGGCTATGACCTCTTTCAGGTCAATCTGAACAGCTTCCCCCTGGGCGAAATGCGCTCCATTGAGGATTACAAGAAAGCCCTGGCCCGGCGTTGCCAAAGCGCGGGCAAGGACGCCTGGGTGCTGGGCTGGGGTTACGACGACACCCTGGTCACGGAAATGCGCCACCCCACCAGGGACGATCTGGACGCGGCCTGCCCGCGCAATCCCGTCTTTGTGCGGCATGTCTCCGGGCATATGGCGGTGGTCAACTCCGCCGCCCTGGCCAAAGCCTCCAGGGACGAACTCAGCACCGTGGGCGTGGACGCGCGGAGCGGCAAGCTCACCGAACCCCGCGCCATGCAGGTGGTCAGCCGCCACTTCCCGCCCGCCGGGCCCGAGGCGGCCCAACGCGGCCTGGCCCGCGCCAATGAGGTTTACGCGGCGGCGGGCGTGACCACGGCGGACTGCTCCAATATCCGCATGCTCACGGAGCTGCCCAAGATGCAGAACGGCATTCTGCGCAACAATCTGGACCTGCGCGTGGTGCTGCATCCTCTGGGCTATTATCCCACCACCCTGGCCTCGGGCAAAACCGTGGACAGCGCGGGCTGGATCAATCGCGCGGCCCTGGGCTGGACCAGCGCCGGGCTCTCGCTGGCCGGGGCCGAAACAGCGGTCATGACCGAAAACAACGTTCCCTTTGCCGACGGCCGCAAGGCCGTGGCCAGCGGCAGCGACATCACCCGGCTGTCCATGCCCGCCTACGCGGCGGACAAGGACGCCGACGGCTCTCCCGCAGCGGCGGCCAAAGGCACTGTCGCGCCGCCTGCCGGGCTGTCGGCGGACAACCGGCTCTTCCTCGGCGCCTGGAAGTTCACTTTTGACGGCTCGCCCCAGGGCTATACCGCCTGGATGAAAAAGCCCGGCTTCTACCGCTGGGGCAAGTACACGGCGGCGGACAGCTTCAATCAGGCCGGTTTCTTCAACGGAGCCGTGGGCACGGACAACATGCCCCCAGCGGCTCTGGAAACGCTGATCGCCATGTACCACGGCAACGGCCAGAGCACTCAGACGCATACCAACGGCAGCGCCGCCGCCGAGTGCTGGGTCACGGCCCTGGAAAAAGCCGTGGTCCGGCATCCCGAGATCAGGGACACCCGCGACACGTCCATCCACGCCCAGACCATGGAGTTGCAGCACATCCAGCGTCTGACCGGCAACTATCAGGACCTGACGGGCACAGGCCCCATATACACGGAGCTGACCGGCGCGTTCAAGGACGGCAGGCTTTCCCCGGCGGAAGTGGGGGCCAGGGACATCGGGCAGTTGAGCCGCCTGATGCGCGATCAGCACTTCTTCAATTCCTATTTTGTGACCCATACCTATTTCTGGGGCGACCGCCACAACCAGATCTTCTTCGGGCCGGGCCGGGCCCGGAACATGAGCCCGGTGGGTTGGAGCGTGGCTTACAACCAGCCGTTCAGCTTCCACAACGACACCTACATCACGCCCATTTCGCCGCTGCGCAGCCTGCAATCCGCGGTCACGCGCACCAGCGCCCATTCCGCCATTTACGAGGGCGGCACCCTGCTCAGCGGCCAGGGGCACGATCTCGGGGCCAAGGCGCTCTTCCCGCCGCGCGATCCCGAGGAAACCGGCGACAAAACCACCTTCGCCTTCTGGAACTATGACCACCGGGTCAACGCCCTGCAGGCTCTGCATGCGGTCACCCTCATGCCCGCCTGGCAGAACAAGCTCAGCGACCGGATCGGCTCCATCGCTCCCGGCAAGCTGGCGGACTTCACCATTCTGGCCGAAGACCCGCTGGCCGTGGCCGCCGCCCAGCCGCAGAGCCTGGCGGAGATGCGGGTGATGACGACCATCGTGGGCGACACGCCGGTCTACGGCTTTGCGCCCGGCTCCAAAACGCTGGCCGACGCGCCTCGGGGTTCCTATATTCAGCCTACGGAAAGCGTGGTGGCCCTGGTGACCGAAATCGGCCCCATGACGCCCGCCGAGGGCCGCAACGAAACGCAGGACAAAACGTTGGGCGCATATGCCTTCAAGGCGGACGTGCGCAACGGCGAGCTGGCCGCTTTTCAGATGCGCTTTCTGGGCAACGGCGGGCCGGTCCGGGACATGACCCTGCTGGACGGCGGCAGCGGAGCGTCGGGCACGCGCCCGCTGCATTACAGTCCCGAGGCAGCCATGGCCGACGGCAACTGGTGGATCGCGGCTCTGGACGCGCCCATGCTGCCGCTCAAGGCAGACGACGCCCTGATTGCGGACAAGATGTACGCCGCCTTCTTCGTGCTCAAGGATAACGGCCCGCGCGACAAGGACGCGGCCAGAGGCGGCCTGGCGGGCCAAGTGGTGCTGCTCACGGACGGCCCTCTGCCGGGCAACAGCGGGACAACAAGATACGTCTTGGGGCCTGCGGCAACCAACGCCGCTAAAGCCCAACTTTAAAAATGGGGTTCCAAGGGGGCCGCGCCCCCTTGGCTGCCGGAGGCATCACCCCGGTAAACCTGAAAAAGCGGAAGAGGGAAGCCCTAGGGCTGCTCTCTTCCGCTTTTTACGCGGATTTTTTTTAAGAACGCACTGATTAATGAAGATTTTTGTTCTCCGCCAAGGACGGGGAACTCCGGGCGGAGGGAATATATTCAACCCCGGCCTTCGTCCGGAGCGAGCCGGACGCGGGCAGATGGCAAAAGACCATTAATCAGTGCTTCCTTAACGCGCATAGGCCGCATGCAGGGCGGCAATACGCTCCCAGGAAGCCCGGATGCGCTCGGGCGTGATCTTGCCGCTGTCCACCAGACGGCGCAGGGCCGCGTGGGCTTTTTCCGGCAGATCGGGGTCCCATTGCAGATTGTTGCCGAAGACCAGAATGTCCACTCCGGCCCGCACGGCCAGCAGAATAGCCTGTTCCAGGCCGTAGTGGTCGGTAACGGCCTTCATCTGCATATCATCGCTGATGACCACGCCCTGCCAGCCCAGGCCCCGGCGCAGCAGGCCGGTGACCACCATTGTGGACAGCGTGGCCGGATGCTCGGGGTCAAGCCCGGCGTGAAACAAATGTCCCACCATGACCATGCCCGGCCAGCCCCGGCGGAAAGCCTCCGCATAGGGCAGCAGATCGCTGCCGCCGTCCCAGCAACGGCTGATGTCGGTGAGGCCCAGATGCGAATCGTGCCGCGCGCCGCCCTGGCCGGGAAAGTGCTTGAGTACGGGAATGACTCCGGCGCGAGCCAGCCCCTGCCCGAAGGCCAGGGCGTGTTCGGCGGCCAGCCGGGGATTCGGACTGAAACTGCGCCCCAGTCTGCCGATGGCCGGATTGTCCGGATTGCTGTCCACGTCCGCTACGGGCGCGAGATCCACGGAAATGCCCAGTGAAGCCAGCTCCGCGCCCAGACGCGCGGCCAGTGCCCCGGTGGCCGCCGGGCTGCCCTGCCCCATATGCCGGGCCGAGGGCAGATCCATAAAGCCCTGCCGCGGCTTGAGCCGCCGAACGCGCCCGCCCTCCTGGTCCACGGCGATGAACATGGGGCCGGGCGCGGCGGCCCGCAGCACGGCCGTCAGACGACGGAGCTGCTCCGGGGAGCGAATGTTGCGCTCGCCTCCGCCGGGCAGATCGCGGTCAAAAAGCAGCACATGTCCCACATTCCCGGAGCGCACCGCCGCCAGAAAAGGATCGCCCGGCGCGAGTTCCGCGCCGCGAAAGCCCAGCATCAGCATGGAGCCGAGCATGCGGTCAAGAGAGGGGGAATCGGCAGGATCGGGCGAGGCAGCGCGTGCCGGACCGGCCGGACAAAACTGTGCGCAGGCCAGAACCAGCAGGCAGCAGAACGGAAAAAACAGCCGACGGAGCAGCCCCCGCCGCAGACCGCCGGATGCTAGCACGGCAGCCCTTGCGCCCGGCGTTGCGCCTCCAGCTTTTCCAGCACATCCAGGGGCACCCGCAGGCCGCCTCGGCCCACGCCCAGACGGATGCCGGGCTTGTTGCCGCCGTGGTAGTCCGAACCTCCGCTGAGGCCCAGGCCGAAACGCCGGGCCCATTCCACGCAGAGGCGCGTATCCGCGTCCGAGTGCTCGCTGTGCCATGCTTCAATGGCTGTGAGCCCGCAGCCGGACAGATGCTCCACAAAACCTTCCAGCCAGGGCAGGGGGTATTTCTGCAAGAGGGGATGGGCCAAGCTCACCGTGGCCCCCAGACCGGCCAGCAGATGCACGGCCGCTTCGGGTTCCAGCACTTCCTTGGGCAGATAGGCCTTGCCGTAAAAGCCGAGATATTCCCGGAAGGCCTCGCCCACGTCGCGCACATAGCCCTTGGATGCCAGCACCGCCGCGATGTGCGGCCGTCCCACGCTCTCCTTGGCGATGGCGCGCACCTCTTCCAGGCTGATGTCCAGCCCCAGGGCGCGCAGCTTCTCCACAATAGCCCGGTTACGCTCACAGCGTTTGCGACGCAGATAGCCGAGTTGATCCTGAAGAGGGGCGGCGTCACGCGGCAGCCAGAGCCCCAGGATGTGCACCTCGCCGTGCTCGGTATGGGTGGAAAGTTCACAGCCCCGGATCACCTTGATGCCCAGGTCACGCCCGGCTTCCTCGGCCTCGTCCAGACCGGAGACGGTGTCGTGGTCGGTAACGGCCACGGCGGCCAGACCAGCGGCATGGGCCTTTTGCACCAGGGCTGAAGGGCTGTCCGTGCCGTCCGAAGCCAGCGTGTGAGTATGCAGGTCGATCAGTTTCATGGGAAAATTCATCTCTTCTTTCCAAGGTAAGCCAGTGCCTGAAAAATGCAAGCGCGGCCGGACCTCCGGCCGCCCCTTGAAGCCTGGGGAGCATCAAGGTATGCTGTGGATCGTTTTTATCAAAAGGAAAATGCCATGCCCATGAATACCGAAGAATTATTGCGAATCCTGGCCTGCCCGCGCTGCCTGGGCACATTGGAAGCCCTGGCGCGGGACGGGCGTACCCAAGGCTTCGCCTGTCAGGCCTGCCAGGTGGTCTATCCGGTACGCGACGACATCCCGGTCATGCTGATTGAGGAAGCCGTGCCCCGCGCGCAGTGGGATCAGGGCGCACGGGAAAAATCAGCCTCGGAACATGTCGGGGAGCGGGCCGGGGAACTGGACTGATGCGCCTGCTCATCGCTTCCGACCTGCACGGCTCGCTGGAGAGCCTGCGCTTTCTGCTGGGCAAAGCCCGCGAACTGCAACCGGACCTGCTGGTGCTCCTGGGGGACCTGGTCTATCACGGTCCGCGCAACCCCCTGCCCGAAAGTTACAACACGCCCACGGTCCTCAAGGAAATGGCCGACCTCAACGCCCTGCCCTGCCCCATCACGGCGGTGCGCGGCAATTGCGACGCCGAGGTGGACCTGGCCCTGCTGCCCTTTCCGGTGACGGAAAACGCCTGGATCAACGCCGACGGCCTGCGCATTTTCGCCAGCCACGGGCACCATCTGCCCGAACGCCCGCCGCTGCCGGGCATGCCCCAGGGCACGGTAATTCTGCGCGGGCACACCCATGTGCCGCGCGGCGAAACCCTGGACGGACTGCATTTCTGGAACCCCGGCTCCCTTTCCCTGCCCAAGGGCGGTTCGCCGCGCAGCTACGGCCTGTGCGAGGACGGCGTCTTCCGCGTGCTGGACACGCACGGCCGCGAAGTTCTGCGGCATCAGCCGGGCGGAGCGTAAAGCCCGTGCCCGCCGTCCAGTCCCCCACACCCGCGCCGGAAACGGGCTTTTGCCCCCAATTCGCGACCCAATTCACTCCTCTGTTCCGCCTTGCGCCGGATGTGGAGCTGGTCTTGGCCTCGGCCTCGCCCCGACGGCGGCAGTTTCTGATGGAATGGGGCCTGCCTTTTGCCACGGCCCGGCCGCGGGGCGTGGAACCGCGCCCCGAAGCCGGAGAAAACCCCGCGTCCTATACCCGCCGTGCCGCGCAGGCCAAAGCCCGGGCCGTGGAAAGCGCCCTTTCCCCGACTGTCCGCGCCCGCAGCCTGATTCTGGCGGCGGACACGGTGGTGGCCGTGGACGACGACATTCTGGGCAAGCCGCGCGATACCCCTCATGCTCTGGACATGCTCACGCGCCTTGCGGGCCGGGGGCATGAGGTCATCAGCGCCGTCTGCCTGCTGCTGCCCCGGGGGTGGCCCGGCCTCCCCGGCGAACTGTTCAGCGACGTGAGCCGGGTTTTCTTCCACGCCTGGCCCGAATCCGTGCTGGCCGCCTACGCCCGCACCCACGAGCCGGACGACAAGGCCGGGGCTTATGCCATTCAAGGGCAAGGGGCCTTTCTGGTGGAGCGGGTGGAAGGCTCGTGGAGCACGGTGGTGGGCCTGCCCGTGACGCCCCTGGTCCAAATCCTGCTGGAACGGGGCCTGATGTCTCCGGCGGACGCCAATCCGCTTCCCACAACATTTTGCGTTTGAAATGTTACACATCTCAAACGTGGATTGCTCTGATCAGCTTTTCCGCTGAGTACGCGGGAGCAACCTTTCAATAGGGCATTTCAACTTTGAAATGCCCTAACGCCGCACACGGTGCGGCGCGCCGCGAAGACCGGCCCGACGGGCGGCCCGTAGGGCCGTACCTGTAGCCCAAAGGGCGTACAGGCATCGAGAGCAACGCGGCGTGGATTCCGGAAAAACCGCGTTTTTCCGGAATGCCCCCTTTGAAACGCAAAACGTTTCAAAGGTAATCTGCTCCACGGACGGAATGTGGACGGAACAAAGCCATGCTCCATCTCTCTTCAGCCATACGGAGCTCTTGCCGAATCTCCCGGCACGTCCCGATAAAAAATTTTTTCAACTTTTTGTGAAAAAATTCCTTATACTCCACCGCCTCCGACCAACGATTTCTCTATGAAAAACAACGCCTCCGCCTCACGCTTGTGCCATTTTGCACAGCCATGACTGAAAGAACAAACAATTACGGGTGCTTGACGCGCAAAGAGAATCCCTTTACGCCAGTAACATGGCTGGTGTGCCAACTTTTTTCATAACGTCCACACTAGGAGGGAGGGCGCGACCATGTCCCAGGAACGCATCACCACATTGTTGACCGAGAAGCGCAGCTATCTGCCGCCGGAACACGGCAAATCCTCAGCCTGGATCTGTGGCCAGGAAGAGTATGACGCCCTGTGCCGCCGCGCACTGGAAGACCCCAGCGACTTCTGGGGGGCTCGCGCCTCTCAGTTGATACATTGGTTCAAGCGCTGGGACAAAGTCCTGGATGCCGACGAGCAACGGCATAAGTACAGATGGTTTACCGGCGCCAAACTCAACGCCTCCTTCAACTGCATCGACCGCCATCTGATTTCAGGCCGCCGCAACAAGGCCGCCCTGATCTGGCAGGGCGAAGATGAAATGGACGTGCGCTGCTACACCTATCAGATGCTGTACACCGAAGTCTGCCGCATGGCCCACGCCCTGAGCTCCCTGCATATCCGCAAGGGCGACCACGTGGCCCTGTACATGCCCATGATTCCGGAACTGGTCATCGCCATGCTGGCCTGCGCGCGCATCGGGGCCATTCACACGGCCATTTTCTCCGGGTACGCCGAGGGCGGCGTGCGCAGCCGCATCCAGGGCTCCAAGGCCAGGGTGGTGATCACCGCCGACGCCACCGTGCGCGCGGGCAAGTTCAAGCCGCTCAAGGCCAACCTGGACCCCATTCTGGAAAAATGCCCCTCCGTGGCCCATGTGGTGGTCGTGCGGCGCGCCGGGTTGGACAACGTCACCATGCAGCCCAACCGCGACATCTGGTGGCACGACCTTATCGACGACTTCACCCTCAATGCCGACTATCCCTGCGAGCCCATGGACGCCAACGACACGCTCTTTCTGCTGCACACCAGCGGCAGCACGGGCAAACCCACGGGCATCATGCATTCCACAGGCGGCTATCTGACCTACGCGGCCCACACCACCCAGTGGTGCTTCGACATGCGCGACGACGACGTCTACTGGTGCACCGCCGACATGGGCTGGATCACCGGCCATACCTACGGCGTATACGGCCCCCTGGCCCTGGGAGCCACCACCATGATGTTCGAGGGCGTGCCCACCTGGCCCAAGCCCGACCGCTACTGGCGCATTGTGGAAAACTTCCGGGTCAACATCCTGTACACCGCGCCTACGGTGATCCGCTCCCTGATGCGCCTGGGCGAAGCCTGGGCCGAGCGCTATGACCTGCGCAGCCTGCGCATTCTGGGGTCAGTGGGCGAACCTATCAACCCCGAAGCCTGGCAGTGGTACCACAAGCACATCGGCGCGGGCGAACTGCCCATTGTGGACACCTGGTGGCAGACCGAAACCGGCGGAGCCATGATCAGCCCCATGCCCTACGCCACCAAGCTCAAGCCCGGTTCGGCGAGCAAGCCCCTGCCCGGCATCGACGCCGCCGTCATGGGCAGCGCGGGACGCGACGGCGAGGAAACCACCGGCGCGGGCCATCTGGTGATCCGCAAACCCTGGCCCGGCATGATGCTCGGCGTATTCAACGATGAGGAAAAATACCAGTCCTACTTCTCGCGCTTCGGCTGCTACGAGTCCGGCGACGGCGCGCAGGTGGACGCGGACGGTTATTTCTGGATTCTGGGCCGTATTGACGACTCCATCAACGTCTCGGGCCACCGTCTGTCCACGGCGGAAATTGAAGCCGTGCTGGCCGCCTGCCCCGAAGTGGGCGAAGCGGCCGTGGTGCCCATGCCCCACCGGCTCAAGGGCGAGGCCATCTACGCCTATGTGCTCACCCGCGACGAAGTGCCCTGGAGCGAGGAGTTGCGCAAGAAACTGCGCGACACCGTGCGACGCGACATCGGCGCGCTGGCCAGCCCCGAATACATCCAGTTTGTGGAGGCCATGCCCAAGACCACCTCGGGCAAAATCATCCGCCGCATGCTGCGCAAAATCGCCGGCGACACCTATGAGGATATGGGCGACACCACGGCCCTGGCCGATCCCCATGTGCTGGAGGCCATCATCATCGGCCACCAGAATCTCCTCCAAGGCCAGCATGAAACCGCCACTCCGGCCGGGGATGAACCGGCTCCGGACGCCAAGGAAGCGGCCCCGGCGGGCGCATAACTATCTCTCATACTGCTGCGTAACTCCAAAAGGGTCGGCATTTGCCGACCCTTTTTCACTGCCGCAAATCCGTCGTGGATACGCACTCCGGCGGCCAACCGACAGCCTCGCGCAGCGCGGATATGCTACAAGGCCTTGCGCCGGGTCCAGACGTGACGCGCGGCCAGCAGGCCGAAGGCCGTCCCGGCCACCAGATGGGCGCGCCCGTTACCCGTGAAGCCAAGTGCGATACTCAGGCCGCAGGCGGCCAGCAGAGCGCGTAGCTCCAGTTTACGCGGGCTCAGCCCCAAGGAGACCGTTCGTCCCCGCCGCAACAGGCTAGGCAAAACGGTCATGGGGCCGCCTGCGGGTCCGTTTGCGGATGCGCCGGACCGCGCGCCCCGACAGGCCTTTGCCGGGCGACACAACTCCGGCAGGGCCGCCTCCAGATCCCGACAGATGCCGCCCAGATCCGCGTCCGGCGTCAAAAGCAGCAGAATGGAGCCCGAACCGCAACGCGCTTCCAGCACGTCGCTCTTGCCGGACAGAACAGCCAAAGCCCGTTCCCGCCCGGCGGTCCCGGCCAGGGCCGGATGGCGCAGCCGCGCCCGGCCTTCCATAGCATGCACAAGGTATGTCGGCATGAGTCCCCCTTTGTAACTTCAGGAGCTATTTGAAAATGACTTTCTTTTTTCTTGACCCATAATTAAATTTAGTGCAAGCTCTCTTCCGAGCCGGGATCCATATTCCGGCGCGGCGTCCATCAAGACCGACCCCCAAACGGCGCGCGGGATTCTCCGCGCCACGGGGCGCCGCGCCGGACTGGCAGCACCCGGCACCATCACAGTCAACCGGCACAATGCCGACGAGAGGGAACGCGCATGAGTCAGATTGTCAGTCTCCGTCAGATGCACGTGGGCCAACAGGGGAAAATCGCCACAGTGGAAGCGCTGGGCGAAATGAACCGGCGCATTCGCGACATGGGCCTGATTCCCGGCACCACCGTTTCCGTGGTGGGACGCGCGCCGCTCAAAGATCCGGTGGCCCTGCGCCTTTCCGGGGTGACCATTTCCCTGCGCAACAGCGAGGCGGACTACATCAAGGTCGATGTGTCCGGCGCGGCCCGCTAAGTTTTTATCCTTCCTCAGTTGGGACGGTTTTGTCCAATCTCGCCTCCGTCGCTGTTCCGTGCGGCGGGGGACGGGATGTGTTGTCTTCATTCGGGGAGTATCGTCCGTCGGCATTCGTCATACGGACTGTCAAGCAAAAGGAGGAGTTATGAACAGCGGCATCAAATTCGGACTGTTTTTCCTGGGCGGCATAGCCCTTGGCGCGCTGGGCGCCGTGGCCCTGAGCAAGGGCAAGTTGAATCTCAAGCCCGTGGCCGCCGACCTGATCAGCCGGGGCATGGATGTGAAAGACGCCCTGATGAGCAAGGTGGAAGCGGTCAAGGAAGACATGGAAGACCTCGCCGCTGAAGCCCGTCAGGCTTCGGAAAAGCGCAAGGCGGCCAAAGAGAGCCAGGAAACCGAGCAAGCCCAGGCCTAACCGGAACTCCCGCAGTCATTCCATTCCCGGCCTTGCGGCATCTCCCGCATGCGCCTCAGGGCCGGGACCGTTTTTTCCGGCCCGGTTCAGGGCTTTCTTTTTCAGACTGGAGCGCGCATGTCCTTTTCCATCGTCCATGAACTTCAGGGTCTCGACGGCGCCGCCGGCAGGATGCGCGTGCGCGCCAGCCGCCCCCTGTCCCCGATTCCGGCCGCCGACCTGGCCCGGAACCTGGAAGAACTGCCCGGCATCAGTGGGGTGCACGTCAACCCCCGCGTGGGCAGCCTGCTTTTTTTCTACGCCGGCCAGGAAAGCCGCGTGTCTGCCCTGCGCCTGCTGGCCGCCCATGATGCCGTGGACGCCGTGGGCGACGCGGGCCGCGCGGATCTCCCGGCCACCACGGCGGAGCTTCTGCCTGAAGAGCCGCCTGCGGGCGGCCTGTTGCCGCTGGTACGCTTTTTTATCATCCGTCCCTTTTTGCCCACGGTCTGGCGCATGGTCACCAGCGTCGCCACGGCCGTGCCTTTTTTGCTCAAGGGTCTCGGCTCCCTGCTGCGCGGCAGGCTCAGCGTGGAGGTGCTGGATGCGGCGGCCATCACCGTTTCGCTGCTTATGCGCGACTTCCGCACGGTCAGCGTGCTGACACTGCTGCTGGGACTGGGCGAGGCTCTGGAATACTGGACCCGCCGCCGCTCTCTGGACAGTCTGACCGAAAGCCTTGCCCTGAATGTGGACAGCGCCTGGCTGCTCGGCGAGGACGGCACGGAAGTCTCCGTGCCTCTGGGCCAGGTCCGCGAGGGCGATCTGGTGGTGGTGCGCGACGGCGGCTCCATCCCGGTGGACGGCATTGTGGAGGACGGCTGCGCGCTGGTCAATCAATCCTCCATGACCGGCGAACCGCTGGGCGTGCCGCGCGGCAAGGGCGCGGCGGTCTTTGCCGGAACCGTGGTGGAGGAAGGTCGTCTGGTGATCCGGGTCAGCCAGGTGGGCGACGGCACCCGCCTGCGCCAGGTGGTCACCTTCATTGAACAGTCCGAGGCGCTCAAGGCCGGCATCCAGGGCAAGACCGAACGGCTGGCCGATCTGGCCGTGCCCTTTACCTTCGGCCTGGCGGCACTGGTCTGGCTGATCACGCGCAATCCCATGCGCGCCGCTTCGGTGCTGCTGGTGGATTATTCCTGCGCGCTCAAACTGGCCACGCCCCTGGCCGTGCTGGCCGCCATGCGCGAGGGGGCGCGCCACGGCATGGCTATCAAGGGCGGTCGCTATCTGGAAGCCCTGAGCGATGCGGATACCCTGGTTTTCGACAAAACAGGCACGCTGACCAACGCCACCCCCAAGGTGGTTGCGGTCATTCCCGCCGCCGGGCATGAGCGGGACGAGGTCCTGCGGATCATGGCCTGCCTGGAAGAACATTTTCCCCATCCTGTGGCCCGCGCCGTGGTGCGCAAGGCCCAGGAAGAGGGCCTCCAGCATGAGGAAGAGCACGCCCAGGTGGAATACGTGGTGGCCCACGGCGTGGCGTCCTCCCTGTACGGCAGAAAGCTGCGGGTGGGCAGCCGCCACTATATTGAGCACGACGAGGGCGTGGACGTCTCGCCTATGGAGGCGGAGATCGCCTGCCAGGCGGCTCAAGGACGTTCCCTGCTCTATCTGGCCGAGGACGGCAAACTGGCCGGCATTCTGGCCATTGAAGACCCGTTGCGCCCCGAGGCCGCCGGAGTGGTGGAAACCCTGCGCGGCATGGGCTTCAAACGCGTGCTGATGCTCACCGGCGACGATGAGCGCACGGCACGGGCCGTGGCCGAGCGAGCGGGCATTACGGAATTCCGCGCCCAGGTCCTGCCCACGGACAAGGCCAAGGTGGTGCAGGAACTGACGGCCGACGGCTGCAAGGTGCTCATGGTGGGCGACGGCATCAACGACGCCCCGGCCCTTTCGGCCTCCCATGTGGGCGTGGCCATGATCGACGGCACGGATCTGGCGCGGGAAGTTGCCAACGTGCTGCTGACCAGGCCGGATCTGGGCGGGCTCATCGACGCGCGGCGGCTGGCCCGCAGCACCCTGCGCCGCATCCACGTGAACTTCGCGGCCACTCTGACCCTGAACAGCCTCTTTTTAGCGGGCGGCCTGTTCATGCTCTTGCAGCCCGGCGTCTCGGCCCTGCTGCATAACCTGACCACCTTGGGCGTGTCGCTCAACGCCATGCGCCCGCACCTGCGGAGCACCGAAGCCGTTGCCCCTGTGGAGGACAGCCCATGCTGAACAGCCTGCGCCTGCTCAAATACGTGACCAGTTTTTCGGACGGCCGGGTACGCATCCGTCACCCGGCCCTGCGCCGTGAAGCCGTGGCCGCCACGGCCAGGGAAAAACTGGCCGCCATTGACGGTGTGCTTTCCGTGGACTTCAATACCGTCAGCGGCTCGGTGCTGATTCTCTACGACAGCGCGCGCCTGCCCAAGGAGCGGCTTGTCGCCGTGGGTGAAGCCTGGGCCGATTATCTGGACGCGGTTCAGGCGGGCCGCCCGGCGCACGTGCCGGACTGTTGAAGCCGTTCAGGCTTGAAGCGGATTGCCCCGCGCGGATGGTATGGTTCCGCGCGGGGCAATCCGTTGTTAAAGGCAGGTCACCGAGTCGTAGAGCAGATTACCTTTGGAATGCTCTAACGGCTCTGAAAATCAAAGGCGCAAGCGCCATCCTGGGCCACCCGCCGGTACATGTCCGGTTCGGTGTCGCCCTCGGTGCTGATCAGCAGCACCACCGAGGATTCGTTCAAGCCCAGAGCCGAACGCATGGCGGCCGCCTCCGGCGCGCGCGCCAGATAATCCAGCAGGCCCACGCCCACGGCTCCGGATTCGCCGGAAACCAACGCCGGATCGCCGGGCAGGGGCGCGGCCAGCATGCGCATGCCGTTGGCCGCCAGGCCGTCTGGACAGGCCACTGCCGCGAAAGCGTGCTCCCGCAGAATCCCCCAGGCCAGGCTGCTGGGCTCGCCGCAGGCCAGACCGGCCATGATGGTGCGCATCTCCCCGGCCGCGGCATGGGCGCGGCCGTCCTCACTTCGAATGGAGCGGAAAATGCAATCGGCGCTGTGCGGCTCCATAATGACGGCCAGCGGGGCAGGACCGCCCTCTTCCGTGCCGGCAACGGCGAAAAAACTCAGTACGGCGGCGGCAAAGGAACCCACGCCCGCCTGCAACAGCAGATGCGTGGGCCGCGTGAGTCCCATGGCGCGCATCTGCTCCCGCGCTTCCAGAGCCAGGGTCGTGTAGCCCTGCATGATCCAGCGCGGGATTTCCTCATAACCGTCCCAGGCCGTGTCCTGCACCAGCACGCCGCCCATAGCCCGCGCATGCGCGGCGGCGTGGCGCACCGCGTCGTCATAAGCCAGATCCGTAATTTCACAGTATGCGCCCAAGGCGCGGATGGCCGCCGCCCTGGCCTCGGCCGAGCCTTTGGGCATGAAGACCACGGCCCGCTGTCCGAACTGCCGGGCGGCCCAGGCCAGGCCCCGCCCGTGATTGCCGTCCGTGGCCGTGACAAGAGTGATCTCTCCCAGCCGGTCCCGTGCCTCGGGCCCGCAAAGGGCCGCGCGGCTGAGACCGTCCGGCGGCAGATTCAGACGGCGAGCCAGAATCCGGGCCACGGCCCAAGACGCGCCCAACCCTTTGAAGGCCTTGAGCCCGAAACGGCGGGATTCGTCCTTGACCAGGACCCGGCCCAGACCGAGCCGGGCGGCCAGGCCAGCCAGACTGCACAGGGGCGTGGGGCTATATTCCGGGAAGCCGGCGTGAAAACCACGGACATTACGTGCCCGCGCCGGACCGAAAGCGGACGGCGGAACCGGAACGGCGGCATCCGGCTGTGCGGCATAGCGGGCGTTGAGCGCCAGTTCCACGGGACGCACGGGCTTCAATCCAGTTTGGCTTCGGCCAGCCAAGACTCGAACCGCGCCAGATTCTCCCCGAAGTTGCGGCGGCCGTAGCCCATGCGGAAATAGGGCTCGTCCATGCCGTAGACGCTGCCGGGCAGGAGCAATACCCCGGCCTCACGCGCCAGGCGCTCGCAAAAGCCCTCCATCGGGCCGTCGATATGGATTTTGTGGAAGCCGATGGGCCCGGCCAGGGGGCGGTTGTGGGTAAACAGGCCCGCGTGCCGGGCGAAAAAAGCGTCGGCCAGAGCCAGATTAGCCCGGAGAATGCCCCGGTTGCGCGCCAGAATGGCCGGAGCGTGGCACAGGGCCACCAGGGCCAGCTCCTCTGAGGGCGCGGCGCAACAGATGCTCAGATAATTTTTGAAGCGGCTCATGGCCGTAAGCAGGTCCCGGTCGCGGCTGACGGCCCAGCCGATGCGCAGGCCCGGCAGGCCGTAGGCCTTGGAGAGCACGCCGATGGAAACGCCCCGCTCATACAGCTCGCAGATCGCGGGACGGGCATGCCAGGCGTTTTCATCCGAGCCGTCCGGGTCTTCCAGGCCTTTGTAAACCTCATCGGCGATCACATGGATGCCGCGCCCGGCCGCAAGGGCGCAGAGCGCGCGCAGTTCCGCGTCACTCAGAGCGTAGCCCGTGGGATTGTGGGGAGTGTTGACGACAATGGCCCTGGTATGGGGACGGAGCAGGGATTCCAATGCGTCGAAATCCAGGGCCCAGCCTTGCCCTGTCTGGCGGAAGCGCCAGAAAGACAGCTCGCAGCCCACGGCCCGCGCCACCTCATACAGGGATTGGTAGGCCGGGAACATGCAGATCACGTGATCGCCCTTTTCCAGCAGCACATTCAGGCAGGAAAAAATGCCTTCCTGCGCGCCGGTCTGCACCAACACCCGGTCATTGTCCGCATTCCGGTACAGACGGGCTATGGCCTGTCTGAGTTCCGGTTTGCCGTCATTTTCGGCATAGCTGAGCCGAGTTTGCAGAAAGGCCTCGCGCGCTCCGGCCGGGTCCGGCTCCAAGGCCAGCAGTTCCGCGATGCTCAAGGCCTCGCAGTCGGACTGGGCCAGAAGGTGGGGCGCGGAAAATTCATGCTTGCCGAAAAACACTTCCAGTTCAAAATCGGGAATCCGCATGCGCTCCCTCATCGTCCGGCGCGCCGCTCCGGAGAGCTTCGTCCGAACGCTTTTCCAGACCCGGTTCGTAGACGCAGTAGCCCAGTTTGCCGCGCTTGGCCGTATACATGGCCACATCCGCCCGGCGGATCAGCTCGTCCAGGGTCAGACCGGCTTCGTCGCAACGCACGATGCCGATGCTGGGGGCAATGAGCCGCAAGGCCTCTGAAGAGCGAAAGGCTTCACGCACCAGTTTCACCAGGAGCCGCGCCTTGCGGATCAGAAAATCCAGAGGCCGGTCGCCCCAGTAAAGGGCGAATTCGTCGCCGCCCAGGCGAGCCACCACGGCCTGGGGACAGGAGGCGCGCAAAAGCTCCGCCACCGTGACCAGGGCCTGATCGCCCGCCTGATGCCCCCAGCGGTCATTGACGCTCTTGAAATGGTCCAGGTCCACATAAAGCAGGCTTTCAGCCCCGTTCGTCCCTCCGGGCTGCGCATGCTCATAGAAATAGCGCCGGTTGTACAGCCCGGTCAGGACGTCGGTATTGGCGTGGCGCGACAGCCGCCGCTCGAACTCCCGCTCCAGCGTGACGTCGCGAAAAATTACGATGGCCCCGATTCTGTTGGAAAAAACATCCAGAATATCCTGTTCCTGGACATCCAGGACAATCTCCCGGCCGTTGAGTTTCCAGCGCAGTTCCGCGCGCTCTTCCTCCCGGACCAGCTGGCCTCCGGACATGGCATTTTCCCGCCATGCCCGGCAATCGCCGCCCAGCACATCGCTGTCGGCCACCGCGAAAAATTCCTTGAATTTTTCGTTGATATTGACGATGTGATCCTCCGCGTCGGTGATCATCACGGCAAAAGGCAGGCTGCCCAGCAGCAGCTCCAGCTCGGCGCTCATGGTGGCCAGGTTGGTCACGTCATGGGCCACGCCCACTGTGCCCATGATCCGTCCGTCATCGTCGAAAAGAGGCGACTTCCAGGTTTTGAACTGGCGCATGCCCTGCTTGCTCTTGACGAATTCGTCAAAAACGCGGGTCTTGCCCTCTTCCATGACCACGGTGTCTGTTTCCAGACAGACGTACTCGCCCTTTTCGTATTCTTCCTTTTTCAGATCCCAGATATAATAATGGCCCCGCCCTTCAATGTCTTCTTTGCTTTTGCCCACGGTCCGGCAAAAACTGTCGTTGACCTTGAGGTGCGCGCCCACCGCGTCCTTGAACCAGATCAGGGAGGGCGTGGCGTTGATGACCGCATCCAGATAGTAGTGCGTGAGGCGGGAATCCCGTTGCAGCTTCAGGCCGTCAAGCAGCCTTCCGAAACGGGCGGCAAGCGCCGCCGCGCCGCACGGCCCGGCCCAGAGATCGTCGATATGATCCCAGATGCCGTCCGGCAGCCCGGCGGCCTCCGCCGGGTCAGGGGCCAGAAGGATGATGCGAGCGCCCGCTTTGGCCGCGCCGCGTATTTCGGGCAGGCAGGAAATCCGCCCGGCCTTCAGAAAAATGACGTCGTCCCGCTCCAGATCACGGCAGTCCGGACCGGGGCCGCCGCTGACGAAGACATGCTCAAAGCGCTCACGCGGCGGCACGGAACGCAGAATATTTTCCAGCTCCGCATCAGCGCCGCAGATTCTGATCCGTAATGTACACTGGTACATGCCGCCTTAGCCTCCTTCGCCGGAGCAGGCTCCGACGGACGCGCACCGTCTAGTATATTTCTTCGCTCAAAAGTAGGATTTAAGCAAGTATTCCAATCTGACGGAATAACATGTTTCTGAAAACCATACGGGATATCAGGGATAAATCAACTCAGGAACGGCGGCTGAGCAACGCCAGGCGCGCGGCTCTGGCATTGCCGTAGCGCAGCCGCCACCAGAAGCGCCGCGCGCGCAGGCGGGCGCGGTCCAGGCAGAGGTAGACCACGGGCGTGGTGTAGAGAGTCAGCAGCTGGCTGACCAACAGGCCGCCCACAATGGTGATGCCCAGAGGCTGGCGGATCTCCGCGCCGTCGCCCTGCCCCATGGCCAGGGGCACCGCGCCGAGAATGGCAGCCGCCGTGGTCATCATAATCGGCCGGAAGCGCAGCAGGCAGGCTTCGTAAATGGCCTTGTCCGGCGGCAGATGGCGGGTGCGGGAGGCCTCCAGGGCAAAGTCGATCATCATGATGGCATTCTTTTTGACGATGCCCGCCAGCAAAAGCACGCCGATCAGCGCGATGACGCTGAACTCCATCTTGAAAAGCATCAGGGCCAGCAGGGCCCCGCCGCCCGCCGAGGGAATAGTGGAAAGGATGGTCAGGGGGTGGATCAGGCTCTCGTAGAGCACGCCCAGCACAATGTACAGCGCGGCCAGGGCCGCCAGAATCAGAATGATCTGGCTGCTCATGGTGTCGCTGAATATCTTGGCCGTGCCCTGAAAACTGCCCACGATGGTGGAGGGCATGCCGATTTTGACCCGCGCCTCGGCAATGGCCGCCTGGGCCTGGGAAAGGGAGGCCCCCTGAGCCAGATTGAAGGAAATGGTCACGGCGGCGAACTGGCCCTGATGCGCCACGGAGAGCGGCGCGAAGGCCGGGCCCACGCCGGCCACGCTGAGCAGCGGCACCAGGCCGTCCTTGCCCGGCAGGCGCACCTTGTCCAGAGCCTGCGCGCCTTCCAGCCAGTCCGGCCCGTATTCCAGCACCACGCGGTACTGGTTTTTATCCTGGTAGATGGTGGACACCTGGCGCTGCCCGAAGGCATTGTTCAGGGCCGCGTCCACATCCCGCATGGTCAGGCCCAGGCGGGCCAGAGCGTCGCGGTTCACCGTGAGCATGGTCTGGAGGCCGCGCTCCTCAATGTCGCTGTCCACGTCCTTGAACAGGGGCAGGGCCGCCAGGGCCTGCTGGAGGCGGCGGCCCCAGGTGCGCAGATCGTCCAGATTGTCGGCCTGCAGGGTATACTGGTACTGGGAGCGCGCGCTGCGCCCGCCCATCATGATGTCCTGGGCCGGTTGCAGAAAAATCTGCAGGCCCGGTTCGGACGAGAGTTTGCCGCGCAGCCGCCCGATGACCGCCTGGGCGCCGATTTTGCGCTCTTCCAGAGGCTTGAGCGAGATGAACACCCCGCCCCCGCCGCGCCCGCCGGAAATATGGGCCGAAACCTGTTCCACGGCCGGGTCCGCGCGGATCACGTCCACCAGCTTCGCCAGCTTGGTCTGCATGGCCTGAAAGGAAGCGCTCTGGTCCGCCCGGATGCCCCCCATGATCACGCCCGTGTCCTGCTGGGGGAAAAAGCCCTTGGGCACTATAATATACAGCCAGACATTTCCGGCAATAATCAGAAGCAGGGAAAGCATGGTCAGGCGCGGATGGCGCAGCACCACGGCCAGGCTGGCCGCGTAGCCGCGCTGCATGCCCGCCAGCATGGCCCCCCAGGCCTGCCCAACGCGGGTACACCACTGCCGCAGCGGTTTCAGAAAGCCGCCCCGGGCTTGCAGCAGGCGCTCCTTGCGCCGGGCCAGATCCGCGTCAAAAGGCCGCAGCAGCTTGGCGCACATCATGGGCGTGGTGGTCAGGGAAACCAGCATGGAGACCAGCACCGCCGTGGTGAGCACCACGGAAAACTCGCGGAACAGACGGCCCACAATGCCGCCCATGAACAGAATGGGCGTGAACACCGCCACCAGGGAAATAGAAATGGACACCACAGTGAAACCCACTTCGCGCGCGCCGCGCAGGGCCGCGCGCAGGGGGCTTTCGCCCATTTCCAGACGGCGGACGATGTTTTCCAGCACCACGATGGCGTCGTCCACCACAAAACCCGTGGACACGGTGAGCGCCATGAGCGAGAGGTTGTCCAAACTGTAGCCGCAGAGGTACATGACCCCGAAAGTGGCGATAAGCGAAACCGGCGCGGCCACGGCCGGAATGCTGGTGGCCCTGGCGTTGCGCAGGAACAGAAAGGTCACCAGCACCACCAGGCCCATGGCCAGCATGAGGCTTTTTTCCACTTCGCGCAAAGAGGCCCGGATAGTCAGGGAGCGGTCCATGCGCAATTCCAGATCCGCGCTTTCCGGCAGCCAGGAGCGCAGTTGCGGGATCATGGCCTTGACCCGGTCCACAGTCTCAATGATGTTGGCTCCGGGCGAGCGAAAGACGATCAGCAGGATGGCCGGTTTGCCGTTGGCCACGGCCATGTTGCGCACGTCCTGGGAGGAATCTTCCACGCGCGCCACATCCGAGAGCCGGATGGTTTTGCCGTCCTTCTGGGCCACAATCAGCGGTTTGTAGTCCTCGGCCTTCTGTAACTGGTCGTTGGCCCCCACCAGCCAGAAATTTTCTCCGTTTTCCAACATGCCCTTGGGCAGAAAGGCATTGGCCGCGGCCAGGGATTTGCGCACATCCTCCATGCTCACGCCCGCGCGGTTCAGGGCGTCGGGGATGGCCTCCACCCGCACGGCGGGCAGGGCCCCGCCGCCCACGGTCACTTCGCCCACGCCGGGAATCTGCGAAATTTTCTGGGCCAGCACCGTGGAGGCCGCGTCGTACAACTGGGCGCGGGTCAGCACGTCCGAGGTGATGGACAAAATCATGATCGGCGCGCCCGAGGGATTGACCTTGCGGTAGGATGGGTTGGACGGCATGGTCGGCAGGGTGGAGCGGGCCGCGTTGATGGCCCCCTGCACGTCGCGGGCCGCGCCGTCGATATCCCGGTCCAGATCAAATTGCAAAATCACATTGCTGGAACCCAGGCTGCTGGAGGAGGTCATTTCCGTGACCCCGGCGATGCGCCCCAGGGCCCGCTCCAGCGGCGTGGCCACGGTGGCGGCCATGGTTTCCGGGCTGGCGCCGGGCATGCGCGCGCGCACCACCACCACGGGAAAGTCCACTTCCGGCAGCGGGGCCACGGGCAGCAGGCCGAAGGCCACCATACCGGCCAGGGCAATGGCGATGGTCAGCAGTGTGGTGGCCACGGGCCGCCGGATAAAGGGCGCGGAAATATTCAGGGGAATGAATTCCGGCCCGAAACGGCGGCGCCTTTCCGTGCCCGTCCCGCCGCCTTTGTCCGACGCGCCGGGCTTGCCGGACGCGCTCATGCGCCCTCCTCCGCCCGCGTGTCCCCTGTTCCCGATTCCCTGGAATCCGTGGACTCCGAGGATTCCGTGCCGCGCGTGGATGTATGGCGCAGGCGCAGGCTCATACGGTCGAACCAGAGATAGATCACCGGCGTGGTGAACAGGGTCAGCACCTGGCTGACGACCAGGCCGCCCACCATAGTCACGCCCAGGGGGCGCCGCAGCTCCGCGCCCATGCCCCAGCCGATCATCAGGGGCAGGGCCCCCAGCAGGGCGGCCATGGTGGTCATCAGAATGGGCCGCAGGCGCAGCAGGCAGGCCTGGCGGATGGCCGCCAGAGGCGGCTTGCCCTCCTTGCGCTCGGCCTCCAGGGCGAAGTCGATCATCATGATGGCGTTTTTCTTGACGATGCCGATGAGCAGGATAATGCCGATAATGCCCACCACGCCCAGTTCCATGTCCGCCAGCATCAGGGCCAGCAGGGCCCCTACTCCGGCCGAGGGCAGGGTGGAAAGGATGGTCACCGGGTGGATGTAGCTCTCATAGAGCACGCCCAGCACTATATACATGGTCACGATGGCCGCCAGGATCAGCCAGATCTGGTTGTCCGTGGAGGACAAAAAGGCCTGGGCCGCGCCCTGGAACTGGGTGCGCAGGGCCGGGGGCAGGCCCAGCTCCTTTTCCACGGCCAGAACCGCGTTCACGGCCGCGCCCAGCGAGGAGTCATGGGCCACGTTGAAGGAGATGGTGGCCACCGGGAACTGACCCTGGCGCGCCACGGAAAGCTGGGCCGGGCGTTCCTCCAGAGTGGCGATGCTGGCCAGGGGCACGGGATCGCCCGTGGAGCCGCGCACATGGATATTCTCAATGGCGGCCGGGCCCAGACGGAAGCGCGGGGCCACTTCCAGCACCACCTTGTACTGGTTGGTCTGGGTGAAGATGGTGGAAATCAGGCGCTGGCCCAGAGCGTCGTACAGGGCGTTGTCGATGTCCGACATGCTGATGCCCAGCCGCCCGGCCGCGTCGCGGTTGATGTTCAGCCAGGCCATGCGCCCCGGCTTCTGGAGGTCGCTGGTCACGTGTTCCAGTTCGGGCCGCTCGGACAATGCCCGCACCACGCGCGGCACCCATTCCTGCAACTGCTCGCGGCTCAGGGCTTCAACAGTGAACTGGTACTGGGTGCGCGAGACGCGATCCTCAATGGTCAGATCCTGCACGGGCTGCATGTAGAGGGTCAGCCCCGGCAGGCTCGCGGCCCGCTCCATGAGGCGCTTGGCAATGGCCGGGGCGCGGGCGTCGCGTTCGGACAGGGGCTTGAGTTCCACAGTCAGGCGCGAAGTGCCCAGGCTCTGGTTGATGCCGTCCACGCCCACGAAAAAAACCACGCTTTCCACGGCCGGGTCCTGCAGGATCAGATCCGCCAGCTGGCGCTGGCGCTCGGCCATGGCCGTGAAGGACGTGTCCTGCGGAGCCTCGGCAATGCCCTGGATCACGCCCGTGTCCTGCACCGGGAAGAAGCCCTTGGGCACCACGATGTACAGCACGACCGTGAGCGCCAGGGTGCCCAGGGCCACGCCCAGGGTCAGGCGCTGATGGGCGAAGACCCAGTCCAGCCTGTGCTCGTACCAGAGAAGCAGGCGGCTGAAGAAACGGCCCTCTTCCTTTTCCCCGGCGTGGCGCTCGGGCCGGAGCATGACCGCGCAGAGCATGGGCGTGAGCGTGAGGGAGATCACCGCCGAGATCAATATGGTCACGGCCAGGGTCACGGCGAATTCGCGGAACAGCCGCCCGGCCACGTCGCCCATGAACAACAGCGGAATGAGCACGGCCACCAGGGAGATGGTCAGGGAAATGATGGTGAAGCCGATCTGGCCCGCGCCCTTGAGCGCGGCCTGCAGGGGCCGCTCGCCCTGCTCCAGGTAGCGGGAAATGTTTTCAATGACCACAATGGCATCGTCCACCACAAAGCCGGTGGCGATGACCAGGGCCATGAGAGTGAGATTGTTCAGGGAAAATCCGGCCAGATACATGACGCCCAGCGAACCCACCAGGGAAAGCGGCACGGCCAGGGCCGGGATGATGGTGGCCTCCACATTGCGCAGGAAGAGCCAGATGACCCAGATGACCAGGGCCACGGCCAGGAGCAGTTCCAGCTGCACGTCGTGCACCGTGGCGCGGATGGTGGTGGTGCGGTCCGTAACCACGCGCACTTCCACATTGCCGGGCAGGGTCTGTTGCAGCACGGGCAGCAGGCGGGTCACGCTGTCGGCCACGTTGATGACGTTGGCTCCGGGCTGGCGCTGCACCGAGAGCACTATGGCCGGGCGAAAGGCGTCTTTGCCGTCCGCGCCCGCCGAGGCCACATAGGCGGCCAGGCGCGCGTTTTCCGCGCCTTCCAGCACGTCGGCCACATCCTTGAGGCGCAGCGGCGCGCCGTCCTTGTAACCGATGATGGTCCGGGCATATTCCTGCGCCGAGGAGAGCTGGTCGTTGGCGTCAATGGTGCTGGCCCGCTCCGGCCCGTCAAAACTGCCCTTGGCGTCGTTGACGTTGGCCGAGGCAATGGCCGAGCGCACGTCGGCCAGGGTCAGGCCCGCCCCGGCCAGGGCCTTGGGATTGACCTGCACGCGCACGGCCGGGCGCTGCCCGCCGGACAGCGTGACCAGGCCCACGCCGGGCAGTTGCGAAATCTTCTGGGCCAGACGGGTGTCCACCAGGTCTTCCAGGCGGGTCAGGGGCATGGCGTCGCTGGTCACGGCCAGGGTGACGATGGGCGGGTCCGCCGGATTGACCTTGTTGTAGACCGGCGGATTGGGCAAGTCGTTGGGCAGCAGGTTGTCCGCCGCGTTGATGGCCGCCTGCACTTCCTGCTCGGCCACGTCCAGGGCGATGGAAAGGTCGAATTGCAGGGTGATGACCGAGGCCCCGGCCGAGGACAGGGAACTCATCTGCACCAGGCCGGGCATGATCCCGAACTGGCGTTCCAGCGGGGCCGTGACCACCGCCGCGATGACGTCCGGCGACGCGCCGGGATAGAGGGTCTGCACCTGAATGGTGGGGTAGTCGATCTGCGGCAGGGCCGCCACCGGCAGAGAACGGTAGGCCAGCAGGCCCGAGAGCAGCAGGGCCACCATCAACAGGGAGGTGGCGATGGGACGGAGAATGAAGATGCGGGAGAGGTTCATGGTATAGGCACCTTGCCGCGTCCCCAAGGGGAACGGGGCTTGTCACTCGGACAATATTTTCTTTGCCCTTCGGGCACAGGGGTTTTACGCCTCCCGGCGTTTGGGCCGCCTATCGTTGCTGTCTTTATCCGTAGGCGAGCTTGCGAGCCATACGGATAAAGACAGCAACGATAGGCGGCCCAAGCCACAGCGTGGCGAAAAAAGCCGTGCCGCAGGGCACACAAAACGTCACCCGTGTGACAACCCCCTAAAAACTGATCAGCGGCAGCCGGAGACTACTCCACGGCTTCCGCCTTCGGCGTCTCCACGGTCGCCGCCACCTTGACCGTGATGCCGTCGCGCAGGCGGTCCAGGCCGTCCACCACCACCACTTCCCCGGCCTTCAGGCCCTTGTCGATGACCGTGAGCCGGTCCGTGCTGATGCCCGGCGTCACCTCGCGCACATGGGCGATTTCGTCGCCCTTGTCGTCCTTGCTCACCACATAGACATACGAGCCGCGCGAGCCCAGTTGCACCGCCGAAGCCGGAATGGTCACGGCGTCCGTGAGCATCCGGACCATCAGCCGGGCATTGACGAACTGGTTGGGATAGAGCGCGCCGTCCTGATTGGGAAAACGGGCCTTGAGCTTGACCGTGCCCGTGGCCGCGTCGATCTGGTTGTCCAGGGACAGCAGGCTGCCCACGGCCAGCAGATGTTTCTGCTCCCTGTCCCAGGCCTGCACGGGCAGGGGCGGCAGAGAGGGATTTTCCTCACGCTCGCGCAGGGCCCGCGCCACCAGGGGCACCTGGCTCTCGGGCAGCGTGAACAGCACGTCGCAGGGGCTGACCTCGGTGATGCGCACCAGGCCGTCGCTGTCCGAACTCTTGATCTGATTGCCCTCGTCCACGTTGCGCAGGCCCAGCCGCCCGCCCACGGGCGCGGTGATCCGGCTGTAGTCCAGTTGCAGGCGGGCCGAGTCCACCGCGGCCTTGTCCGCCTCCACCGTGCCTTCATACTGCCGCACCAGGGCGCGCTGGGTCTCATACTGCTGGGCCGCGATAAAGTCGCCCTTGGCCAGCTTGGCATAGCGCGCCAGGTCGCGGCGGGCGTTGTCCAACTGGGCCTGGTCCTTGGCAAGATTGCCCTGGGCCTCGTCCAGCGCGGCCTGGAAGGGCCGGGGGTCGATTTCCGCCAGCAAATCCCCGGCCTTCACGCGCTGCCCTTCCTGAAAGTGCAGGCGGACCAGTTGCCCGTCCACCCGGCTTTTGACCAGCACGTCACTGGAAGGGATCACCGTGCCCAGACCGTTGAGAAAATGCGGCACGTTCTGGGCCAGAGCCGTGGCCACGCGCACCGGCGGCGCGTCCATGCTCATGCCGGGCCGGGCGCCGCCGCCCGCGAAAAACAGACGCCAGACGATCAGCGCGGCCGCCAGGGCCAGCGCCAGCCAGATGTATATGCGACGGCGGCCCGTAGTGCGTTGAGCCCATGCCTTCACTCTCTGTCTCCTTCTTCAGCGCGCAACGGCGGAAAAAACACACGAAACACGCTTTCTTCCTTTGGCGCGACTCTGTCCCGTTCCAGCCGCCAGCCCAGATGCTCGCAGGCCCGCAACGCCAGGGAGAGCCCCAGGCCGCTGCCCGCCGAACCGGCGGCGCGTTCGTGCCCGGACCGAGCCGGATCATCGGCACAGTTCGCTTGCGGGCCGCGCACGCCGCGCGCGAAAATATCCAGATCTCCGGGAATGCGCCCGCTGTTGCGGACCTCCAGCATTTCCGGCGTCAAACGCAGATAAACGCGGCCATTTTCCGTATAGCGACAAGCATTGTCCAGCAAATTCTTGAACACAATGGCCGCCAGTTCCTTCTGGCCCACGGCCTGGACGCCGTCCGCCACATCCGCGAAAAGCAACGCCGGACCACCGCCCACAGGCAGGGACGCGGCACCCCGCTCGCCCCCGCCTTTTTCCGGCCCGGCCAAACGCAGCAGCCCGCCGCGCTCGCCCCCCCGGATCAGGCCCCGCATCTGCCCGCTGAGATCCAGGGGCCCGCGTTCAATATCTTCGGGCCGCCGGGCCAGCAGCAAGAGCGTGCGCACCGTAGCGGACATGCGCGCCGTGGTGCGCGAAAGCCGCTCCACCACGGCCATGAGTTCCGCGTTGCCGGATGTCTCGGACAGAGCCGCCAGGCGCAGTTCCAGAATTTCCAGACCGCCCTGCATGACCGTGAGCGGCGTGCGCAGTTCATGGCTTACGTCGCCGGTGAAAAAACTCTCCCGCCGCACGAAACGCTGCAAATCCGCCTCCCGCGCGGCCAGAGCGCGGGCCAGCACGCCCACCTCGTCCTCCAGCCCCAGGATATCCGGCGGCACGGGCGTGACCGCGGCGGGGTCCCGAGGATCGCGGCTCTCCACCGCGCCGGTCAGGCGACTGAGCGGACGGGTGAGCCTGCGGGAAAGCAGCACGGCCAGCAGCACAGCCACGGCCAGCCCGGCGGCTGCGCAGAGCAGCAGCAGCCCGCCCAGACGGGCCTTCAGGGCCTGGAACGCGCCGGTCCGGCCGCTCAGGGCGTAGACCACGCCGTTGCGCCGGACCAGGAGGACAAATTCCTCCATCTGTTTGAAGAAATGCAGGCCGTCGGGCAATTCCTCCCAGGCCGGGGGAATCTGCTTGCCCACCAGAAAACGCCAGTGCATGGCCGCTGCCAGATCCTCGCCGTAATAGAGATTGCGGCGGCCCCGGTCCTCGGCTTCCCAGGCGCGCCGTTCGGCTTCGATAAGCGCCTCCATGACGGGCCGGGCATGCCAGCTCACCAGATACGCACCCAGCCGGTCATAGGAAAACAGGCCCACCAGGCCCAGGGTCAGGCCCATGCCCAGCGCCAGCAGCACAAAGGCCGCCAGCATGCGCCGGCGGATGCTGGCCCCCTGCCTCACGCCTGAGTCTCCCCGGCGAGACTCAGGCGATAGCCCACATGCGGCACGGTTTGCAGCAGGGGCACGGCAAAGGGCTTGTCCAGCTCGCGCCGCAGCTCATGGATATGGGTGCGCAACGCGCTGCCTTCCGGCGCTTCGTCGCCCCAGAGCAGGTGTTCCAGGGTCTCGCGCCGGACCAGCGCCGGGGCCGCGCGGATCAGTTCGGCCAGGATGCGGAAGCCCGAAGGGCTCAGACGCAGTTCACGGCCCTGGCGCACGGCCCGGTGCTCGGCATTGTTCAGACTGAGATCGGCAAAGGTCCAGACGCCCGCTTCCGCCGCCGGACCGCCACCCACGGCGTTCAGACGGCCCCGCCGCAGCAGGGCCCGGATGCGGGCCTCAAGTTCCTTGAGGGCAAAAGGCTTGACCAGATAATCATCGGCCCCGGCCTCCAGGCCGCGTACCCGGTCGGCCACGGTGTCGCGGGCCGTGAGCATCAGCACGGGCACAGCGGAATGGTGTTCCTCGCGCAGATTCCGGCACAGGCTCACGCCGTCCAGTCCGGGCAGCATGACGTCCAGCACAATGCAGTCAAAACGCCCTTCCAGGGCCATGCTCAGGCCGGTCCGGCCGTGACGGGCGCAATCCAGCTCATAGCCCAGGGGTTCCAGGTAGGCATAGAGATTGGCCAGGATGTCCTCATTGTCTTCAATGAGCAGAAGGGAGACGGGCATGACGCACCTGCGGCGAAGTTAGAGCAAGGTAACTTTTCAAAGTTAATCCGCTCCGGACCGTCAGTTTAGTCGATGAGGGCCAGGGCGTCCACTTCCACTTCATTGGAGCGCTTGCGGCTCCAATTCACATGGCCCATAAGACGCACCCGGTCGTGCGGCGTGATCGTGAGGTGGCCGAAAATGTCATTCTCGATCTCCACCACCACGCGGCCGCTTCCGTCACCGAACAGGTACCTGTTTTTGCGGAAGGGGATTTTTTCCAAAATATGCCCTTCCAGCACGCAGGGGGCATCGTCCTGGGCGTCCAGCACATCCGCGGCCCGGGTCACCGTGGGCGAGACGCCCGGCCCCTCAAAACCGGCGGCGCGCACAGGAACGGCAACGCACAGGAAGAAAAGCAGCAATGCCAATACACGCATGGGCATACTCCGGGCAAAGCCGGGGCGGGATAAGCCCGCCCCGCGTTCCGCCGTTCTTTTAGAGCAGATTTACTTTGCTCTAGAGCAGATTCACTTTGAAGTTATGCCAATTTCAAAGTTGAAATGCTTTACTTCAGGATTTCCAGAACCTTCACATCAATCTTGATGGGTTCCATCATATCCTTGTCCACCTTGCCGGAAAGACGCACCTTGGTCTGCGGGGTCACGGTGCGGCCCGCGAAAATCTCGTGGTCGATATCCACGATGATCTGGCCCGTGGCGTCCTTGAACAGATATTTGTCGTCGCTGCCGGCCAGGCGCTCCACAATGTTGCCGACAAGCACCACGGGCGCGTCGTCCCAGGAACTTTGAGCCTTTTTCACCGTATCAGCCTGCACGCCGCCGGTGGGGCCCTGGAAGCCGCCCATGCTCTGGCCGCCGGAATTGGGACCTTCAAATGCCGCATAAGCGGGGACGGCCAGCACGGCCAGCATGACGAAAGTAAGCAGATAACGCATTTTGTCCTCCGGATTTTACCGTATATGTTTAAAGTGGATTGAGGCGAGACGAGAGCCTACTGCAACAGCTGCAGCACCTTCACGTCCACCCGCAGCGGCTTTTTAGGATACTTCTTCAGCTTGCCGAACAGACGCACGTTGCTCTCGGGAGTGATGTCCCGCCCGGCGAAAACCTTGTGGTCGATCTCCACCATGATTTTGCCGCTTTCGTCCTGAAACAGGTATTTGTCGTCCTTGCCGGCCACGCGTTCCACAACATGTCCGGTCAGCACCACCGGAGTTTTGTTGGGAGCAACCAGGGCCTTGGCAACAGTGTCTGTGCTCACGGTCCCGCCGGGGCCCTGAAAGCCGCCGCCGGGCAGGGCCGGGGCCGCCGTTTCAGCCGCGTATACGGGAACCGCCAGCATGACCGCCAGCGCCAGGAAAAGTAAATAACGCATAGTTTCCTCCTGCATTGCGGGCTTGCTTCTCGGCAACATCCGTTGCCGCCCGCGAAAATACTCTGCTCCGGCAGGCGTCAGCAAAGCGTCAGCACGCGGCGTCCCGAGGCGGGAATGCGCCCTTGTGGAGCCGGGGCAAAACTGCTATCGTCCCGGCATGAAAGAGCTTGATCCGCATACTATCCGTCCCTGCCTCGCCTGCGGGGGCACCAATGCCCATCTGGAATCCATGTTGCCGCCGGGCCGTCGGCAGGAAGTCTGGCGCGTGGTCTGCGCCTGCGGCCAGACTTCGCAGCAGTGGTCGGTTTCCCAGGGAGCGGCCATCCGCGCCTGGAACCGCAACCTGGCCCAGGAAAACGATCTGGCCTCTCTGTCCAAGGAGCGCATGACGCCCCAGAGCCATCTGAAGAGCTAGCCCGGCCCTCCCCTCTTTTTCGGATTTTTCCGCCCCGCAGCGCCGCCGTAAAACGAATGGCCGCATGCTGTGTCTTTTTTTATTTCTCTCGCCTGCCGGATGCGCAGGCGGGGCCGCCAGCTCCGCCGCGTCCTCAATCCGTCGCAAGAGCCCGGCCTTTTTGCCGGGCTTTCTGACGCACTTCCTTCCGTTGCATAGTAAAATCACCGGTTATTTCGCTATGTTCCCTGTTTGCCGGAGCCTCTTTACGGCTGGGTAAAGAACAACGCCCCGCGCCTGCTCTCAGACAACAGTGGTCGAGGTGGCCTTGTAACCTGTCATGATAATTATATTTTTCAGAATAAAAAACCAAAAATATTCACCTATATTTACATTTATTTTCATACTCATTAAATAGAATCATGAATAAAATTCTGCTTGCCGCAGCTGTTTTGGCAGCGCTGGCGTCGCAGCTTTTCCCGGCATCAGCTATCCAGGCCGCCGGGCCCGTTGCGCCGTTTGATCTGCCCGCCCGCGCTGTCCAGGCGTATGAGCAGCGCCTGCGTGAACAGGAGGCCCGGCAGCGTCAACAATTGCTGACGCCGCCGCCGGAAACGGAGAGCGCGCCCAAAGGAACCGAGACGCTGCGTCCCGGTGGTCCCTGCGTGACGATACGCTCCATCCGGGTGGAGGGCGCGCGCCTGCTGTCCGACGCGCAAACGCGCAAACTGGTGTCCCCGTATGAGGGCCAGTGCCTGAACCTGGACGGCATCAACGCGGTGCTGCAAAGCCTGACCAACGCCTATGTGGAGCGCGGCTACGTCACCTCCCGGGCGGTTCTGGGCCCGCAGGATCTCAGCCGGGGCGTGCTGGTCATCAAGATTATCGAGGGCCGGGTGGAGAGCGTGGGGCCGGACGCGGCCTCCACCATGCAACCCAAACAGTTTCTGACCATCTTTCCCGGCGTCAAGGGCTCGGTGCTGCAATTGCGCGATATCGAGCAGGGCCTGGACCAGCTCAACCGCCTGCCCTCCAACAACGCCACCATGCGCATTGAACCCGGCGCGGAAGCGGGCTCCAGCCGGGTACTGATCAACAACGTGCAGAAGCGCACCTGGCGGCTTTCCGCCGGGGTGGACAACCTGGGGCAGGAAACCACAGGCCTTACCGAGTACACCCTCGGTTTTGAAAAAGACAACTTCCTGGGCTGCAACGACCAGTTCGCCCTGTACTGGACAAGTTCCATGCCGCGCATTGCCGGGCAGTTCGGCAATCCCTGGGAGGGGTACAGCGACAGCATTTCCGGCCTGTTTTCCGTGCCGTTCGGCTACTGGCTGCTGAGCGGCAGCGTCAGCCGTTTCAATTACAGTACGCAGATTTACGGCCTGAATCAGGCCTACACCAGCAGCGGCACGACCACGGCGGCCCGCCTGGCCCTGGACAGGGTGATCTGGCGCGATGCGGCGAGCAAACTTTCGCTGGGAACATTCATCCAGTACCGGGACGTGGTCAACCGCTTTGAGGACGTGCGCCTGGCGGCCAGCAGCTACCGCCTGACCACCAGCGGTCTGGCCGCGAGCTATGTGCGCCGGATGCTGGGCGGCGTGCTGACTCTCCAGGCCGAGCAGATCTGGGGCCTGCCCACCATGTCCTGGAGCGTGCCCGGCCCCGTCGGCTCCACCACGCCGCACACCAGTTTCAGCAAAACCACGGGCACGCTGGGCTGGTACCGCCCGTTCAACGTGGGAGAACAGCAGTGGGCCTGGTCGCTGTCGGCATACGGGCAGACCAGCGAACAGACCATGTACGGCTCCGAGCGGTTGTACCTGGGTTCTTCCTACACGGTGCGCGGCTTCAAGGAGACGCCCGTGGGCGGGGATTGCGGCGGCTACGTGCGCAATGAGCTGGCCTGGACCGTGCCGGAGCAATGGCTGGGCCCGCTCAAAAAAGCGCCTCTCGGCCAGGTGCGGCTTTTCGCGGCCTATGATTACGGCGGCATCGCCCGTGACGGCAAAGATCCCTACGAATGGGGCGAAATGCACGGCATGGCGCTGGGGCTGCGCACCAGCGGGGATTTTTCGGTGCAGGCGGCTTGGTCGCACCCGCTGGGCGCGCCGGATTACGTCAAGGAGCGGGACGACGTCTGGTATCTGACCCTGCGATACACATTCTGACACACAATCTTCCGCCGCGTCGGCCCCCGATTCCGGCGCGCGGGGCGTAAAGCGCTCAAGGCAAGGAGCGCGTTTTGCCGGGCTCAAGGGAGGGAATCATGAAGAGGAAAGGGGAAGCGCGCAATGTCCTGCTGTGCGCCGTGCTTACGGCGCAGTTGATCCTTTTGCCCTTACTGGGAGCCAACGTCCGGGCCGCCGGTGTGACGCCGGACCCAAACGCGGCGGCCAACAAGCGCCCGAGCATGGAGACCGCGCCCAACGGCGTGCCGGTGGTCAACATCACGGCGGCCAACGGCTCGGGGCTGTCGCACAACCAGTACCATGATTTCAACGTCCACCAGCAGGGCCTGATCCTGAACAACAGCAGCGGGGCCGCCAATTCGCAGCTCGGCGGCATTGTGGCGGGCAATCCCAACTTCCACGGCAACCGTGGGGCCGAGGCGCGCACCATCCTCAATGAGGTGACCAGCGCCAACCGCTCGCGTATTGAAGGCTATATCGAAGTCAACGGCCGGGCGGCGGACGTGATTCTGGCCAACCCCAACGGCGTGACGGTCAACGGCGGCGGCTTCATCAACGTGCCGCGCGCCACCATCACCACGGGCAAGCCGGAGGTGGACCCCGGCGGCGCGCTGCGCGGCTATGAGGTGCGCCAGGGCGACATCCGCATTGAAGGCGCGGGCATCAACGCCGACAACACGGACGCCTTTACCCTGCTGGCGCGCACGGCCCATGTGGAAGCCCAGGTGCGCGCCAGCAGCCTGGCCGTGGTCACGGGCAAAAACAGCGTGGCCGCCGACGGCACGGTGACGCCCCTGGCCGATCCCTCCCCTGCCCCGGCTGATCCCGGCAATCCCGCCGCCGAGGAAAAACCGGAAGTGGGCATTGACTCCTCGGCCCTGGGCGGCATGTACGCCAACCGCATCACCCTGATCGCCACGGAAAAGGGCGTGGGCGTGAACCTGGAAGGCACGGTGCAGAGCGCGGACCAGATGGTGATCACCGCCGACGGCAAGCTGCGCCTGCGCGAGGCCGTCTCGGGCGGCGACGCGGTGCTGGCCGGCAAGGGGGATATCGAACTGACCGGAGCCGCCGTCACGGCGGCGCGCGACCTGACGGTGACGGCTGACAACCTGCGTCTGGAAAAGGGCGTGTTTGAACCGCAATATGAAGCCCGCAAGGCCAAAAAACAGGCCGGAAGCGTAACCGCCGGTGCGGCTTCCGCACCGGCGTCGGGTCTGACAGACCCGACGCCCGAGCCGGAACCGGAAAAATCCTCCGGACTTTATGCGGGCGGCAATCTGTCGATCAAAGCCAATACCCTGGTTCTCGGCGAAGACGCGCAGGCGGCGTCCGGGGTGGACAGTTCCGGCGGCCTGACAAAAGACGGCAACACAACTATCGCCGCCGGCACAGTGGAGGCAAAGCGGGCCAAAGTCCTGTCCGGCGGATCGATCACCATCGCGGCCGCCACGGCCAATGCCGCCTCTTCAACCATTGCGGGCCGGGGCGACGTCGTGCTCTCCGGCGGGGAGCTCGCCCTTCTGAACACCCTGGTACAGGGCGGACGCGTGGGGCTGGACCTGGAGCACGTGAAACTGACGGAAAAATCCAAGGCGGAAGCCGTCACGGATCTGGCCTTTCGGGTGGCCCAAGCGGAGCTGAACGACGCAAGCCTGAGCGCCGGTTCCGACTTGCTTCTGGATGTGGGAAAAGCCCTCTTTGACGTTCAAAGCAGCCTTTCTTCCGGCAATGACCTGACCCTGCGCGGCACGGATGTAACCCTGAACGGCGCGTTTCTGGCGGCCGGGCAGGACCTTGAATATTCCGGCGAAAGCCTGAGCAATATGAGCGGCGTCCTGTACGCGGCGCGGGACCAGCGCCTGTACACATCCGGCCTGCTGCTCAACGACGGCGGCGAAATTTACGCCGGGCGCGACATTCTGATCGCCGACGCCGACGGCAAGGGGGAGAACGCCGCGCGCAATCTCTCGGGCACGATCTCCGCCGGGAACGAGCTTTCCATCAGCGCAAAAACCGTGGAAAACAAAAAACGCGAATTTGAAGTGGCGGAACGGGGCAAGCACATTTCATACAACGAATGGTATGAATGCAACAAGCCGTTGCTCGGTCACGGTTGCGACAGAAGGCAACTGTGGTATTACGTCAACGTCTATGAAGACTACATCCTGAAGGATTCGCCGTCCGCCCAGATGCTTGCGGGCGGAGACATTCTCATCAGCGCGGACCTGCTTGAAAACCACTACAGCACCATTGCCGCCGGAAATAATCTCGCCGTCAAGGCGACCAACGTCGACAACAAGGACGCCGTGCTGCAACGGACGCGCACGGTCAGGGAAACCATGAAGGGCTGGGACTCCGATGATGACTTCACCGGCGAATATTTCCGGTCCTACAATGAAACCTACGAAGAGATCGGGCGTTCCCCCGTCGTGCTTTCCGCCAAGTCCGGGTTGTATATGGACGTTGCGGATACCTTCAACAATTACAGCGACCGCCAGGGCATTTCGCTGCCCAACGGCAATTCGGAGAGCGCGGGCTATCCTTTTGCGGGCAGTCCCATGTTCCGCCCGTCCACGTCGCCGGGCCATCATTATCTCATTGAAACCAACCCCATGTTTACGAATATGGGCCTTTTTTACGGTTCGGATTATTTCCTGAGCCGCATCGGCCTGGACCAGGACCGCCAGCAGGTGGTCCTGCTGGGCGACGCCTTTTATGAAACGCGTCTTGTGCAGCAGCAGATTCTGGCCGCCACGGGCCAGCGCTTCCTCAACGGCTACAGTTCGGACGCGGACCAGATGCGCGGGCTCATGGACGCGGCGGCGGCCCAGGCCCAGGGGCTTGATCTCAGCGTCGGCGTGGCCCTCACGCCGACCCAGGTGGCGGCCCTGACCCAGGACATCATCTGGCTGGAAGAAGAAGAGCACATGGGCCGGAAGGTGCTTGTGCCCCACCTCTACCTGGCCTCGGCCACCCAGCAGGACATCGCGCCCGGCGGCGGCGTGCAGGCCAAAAACGTCTACATCAACGCGGGCAAAAGCCTTCTGAACGAAGGCCGCATCAGCGGCGAAAACGTGAACCTGGCCTCGGTCAGTATCGAAAACACCGGCGGCCTGCTGCGCGGCGGCAGCCTGAACCTCACGGCCCTGAACGACATTGCCAACAACAGCGGCTTCATCCAGGGCGGGGACATCAGCCTGAAGGCCGGGGGCGACATTGTCTCGCAAACCCTGACCCGCCCCGACGCGGGCAATGCCGCCCACCAGCATGTGCTGGCCCAAGGCGGCATCGAGGCCACGGGCACTGTGACGGCCGTGGCGGGCAACGACCTGGCCATCCGGGGCTCCACGCTCAGCGCGGGCGGCGACGTGACCCTGGCCGCGGGCCGGGACATGACCGTGGCCGGTTCCCAGGTGGGCGCGGGCGGCGACGCCCAACTCGCGGCGGGCGGCGATCTGTCCGTGGTGGCCGTGCAGGATACGTTCAGCTCCTTTGTCAAGGCCGAGTCCGGCAAGGGCGGCCTGTTCTCCTCCAGCTCCAAGTCCACCTATACCCAGGACTACCGCACCTCCAAATCCTCCACAGTGGCCTCCGGCGGCAATCTCAGCCTGCTGGCCGGGGTCACCGGTTTGACGCCGGGCGCGTCCGCTGCCTCCGGCGCGCCCGCGTCAACCGGCCACGCCTCGGTGGTGGGCTCCAATCTGGTCAGCGGCAAGGACCTTACCGTGGCCGCCAGCGGCAACGTCAACGTGGCCTCGGCACAGAACAGTTCCTATTTCAGCCACACCAAGTCCACCGTGGGCGCGCTGGGCCTCAGTTCCTCTTCCAAGAAGGAGGGCAACTCCTCGCTGACCCAGGTAGAATCCAACCTCATCGGCCAAAACATCACCCTGGACGCGGGCAAGAGCGTCAGCGTCACGGCCTCCAACCTGGTGGGCAGCGACAATATAACTGTGCTGGCCCGTGACGGCGATGTAACGATTGCCGGGGCGGACAACGTGCGGGACTCCTGGCATCAGTCCAAAAGTTCGCGGGGAGGGCTTTTCTTCGGCGGGGGCAGTGTGAATTTTTATGAGGCAAAAGCCAAAAAATCCTCAAACGGCAGTTCCGCCAATGTGGGCTCCACACTCATGGCCGGTAATGACCTTCATATTGTCTCGAGCCGGGATATCGCCGCGCAGGGCTCTTTGCTCACGGCCGGCAACAATGTCGCGCTTGACGCCGGCAGGGATATTCATTTGCTGCCGGGACAAGACACTTCTCACTCGACCCAGTCCAGCAGCAAATCCAGCGTGGGCATAGGGGGCAGCCTCGGCACGCAAGGCATCAGCGTGAACGCGGGGTACAACTACGCGGGCAAGGGGAACAACCAATCACAAACGGAAAACAGGGGCAATCTCCTGTCAGCGGGTAATGACGTGCTGCTCACGGCCAAGCGCGACGTCAATCAGGTGGCTTCCCATCTGGAAGCCGGCAACGACATAAGCGTCATTGCCGGGCGCGACTGGAACATGCTGGCCGCCCCGGATACGCAGAATATGTCGTCCTGGCGCAAGGAAGTGCAGGCCGGTCTGACCATCTCCCTGAAACAGAACGTCACCAGCGCCGCCGATGCCTTTACCCATATCCCGGGGACAACAAGCGACGCCAAGGGCGGAGCCGGGTTTACCGGTATTTCCGCAGCCGGGGCGGGTCTGCAAGCCATGTCCGCCACCATGAGCGCGGCCTTGCAGACGGTGAGCCTGTCCGTGGATTTGGGCATGTCGGAATCCAGCCAGAAAAACGACTTCCGCAGCACCACGGCGGCCCCCTCTTCCGCCACCGCCGGACGGGACATATACGCGCTCACGGGAAATAATATCAACATAGAAGGCGGCAAACTCATTGCCGGGCGCGACGCGGCTCTGACCGCCGCCAACGATGTCAACATTATTGCCGCGCAAAACACCTGGGATCAGAAGTTTTCCTCCTCATCCAGCTCAGGGGGCATCGGGGCGAGCATCGGCTTTGGGGCCACGGGTTGGAACGTTTCCGGCTATGCCTCCGCTTATGCGGGCGGCGCGAAGGCTGCGGGCGAAGCCGTAAGTCACACCAACGCGCTGGTCATGGCGGGCAACAACTTGTCTGTGAGCACGGGCAATGACGCCAATGTGCAGGGAGCCTTTCTTGCGGCGGAGAACCTCCGCATGGAAGTGGGGAAAAACCTGAATGTCGCCAGCCTTCAGGACACGAGTTCCAGCGTGTCCTCCTCCTGGGGCGTGGGCGGCGGCCTCAGTTTTGACATCTCTTCCTTCTTCCCCGGAGAGATCGGCGGCCTGGCCGTCAATTCCGGCAACGGAGCGGATGTCACTGTCAGCGCCGGGTCCGGCACGTTTGACAGCAAATGGGTCCAGGGACAGACGGCCATCATCGGTTCCAAGGAAGTGACGGTCAATACCGGCGGCAATACCGATATCACGGGGGCGGTGATCGCCTCTGACAGCGGCAAGCTGACCCTGAATACCGACACCCTGACCTATACGGACCTGTTTGACTACGCGCGCGGCGAGCAATGGAGCGCCAGCCTTGGCGGGACCACCAGCCTGACGGGCAGAAAGGATCTCGGCGATGTGACCCTTTCCGGAAATTACGCGTCCGAAAATACGGAGCAAGTGGACAGAGCCACCGTGGGACAGGGCACCGTCATTGTGCGCAGTGACCCGGACGCGACGCTCGACGGCCTGAACCGGGATACGGGCAAAGCGCAGGAAGTGACCGAACATGAGGAGACAGCCTTCAGCGTCTTCGTCAGCTCAAGCATCCTGCGGGAACTGACCAAGGGACATGATGAAGTAGCCGAGAAACACGGCTTCATGGCTAATTTCCTGCCCGGCGCGGGACAGAATGAATCCAATACGGGAATGGAGTATTATCAAACTGATGAAAAGTTGGAATTTAAGGAAGTGGACGGAGAGCGGATACCCAATGAAGGTGTGAACTACGGGGCCTCGGACCAAAATCCTTTTTTGAGATTCCTCTACCACTGGGTGCCGGGAGTTAAATCCTTCTCGGAAATCCATGACATGGAGATGAAAGTTGTGGACGGCAAGTATGCTTCACCCACTGACGTCCCCAAATGGGTTCCCGCAGCAACAATCTTGCCGTCATTTCTGAATAGCTTTGTGCATGCGGGAGGTAGTACCCTTGATGTCACCAACTGGAGCAAGAACTGGGATACTTATATCAGGCATAGTTTTGAAATCCGTCGAATAAATAAAAATGGAGGCAAGTGATGCGCAATATACTTGCTGCTATTATATTATTGATATCTTCAGGTTGTGGTCCATACATGAATGGAACTGATTATCTTGCCGTATTAGAATATACGCCTATTAGTGCTAACGGCTGGAAAATATTCACCCCTGAAAAAAATGTATGGAATTCGAAGTATCAATATAAATCTTACCTTCCTCAGTATTTTCCAAATGCTGATAGAAATGGCTTGCAGTGGGGATCAGAATTCAATTACTTTTATGCTGCGTATACTAGTGATTCTAATCCGCCGCTGGCTCTTTGGGTGCGATTGCCCTATGCCCTTGGAGCCTGGAAAAGCACAGGAGGCGATTTTTGGGGCAACCGGGTAGAATCTGCGCCTACAAGTCATGCTCAGTATTTATGTAAGAGGAAATGTTTTGGCGTTGAAATTTCCACCAATGCCGTGGACATGAATTTTGATACCCTGGGCGTCGTTATGATGAAAGGCGATAACGTCATTCGCGGCGATTTGGCTGCGCTTAATAAAGGCTATTTATGCAAAGATACTGTTTATCTGAATCATGACAACTATCGTTTATCTGACCCAAAAACTATAGCGCTTATGCAGTTCAAGCGTTATCCAAAGGACGCGCTCGCATATCCATCATTTGGTTTTAAATTTCCTTTGGATTGCTGGGACATTGAGAATACTACCCTTGTCATCAGCGGCTTTACCTACAAGGGCAAACCCATACCGCCTCTCAAGGTGCGTCTGAATTACACGGACCTGTCGCAAGTGCCGGGCTACGAAGGTCCACCGGCGACACAACAGGCGCAGTAAAAATGAAAAGAACTTAGAGTCGCCCCCACTAACATTGTCAGCTCTCACGAAGGAGGCTATCCGAACGGATGAAAACAATTCGGATAGTCTCCTTCTCTGCTCGAAAATGGAAAGGTAATTTGTGCAACATATTGCAATAGTAATAGCATGTATTTTCTTTTGTTATGGCTGCGATCCCGCGCCAGGAATCTTTCTGGCCAATAGAAGCGGAAATGATAAAATCATTTATATAACAGGAGGAAATTATAATCTGCTTAAGGATGGTTATGATATAACTTATAGACCACTGCGCTCATCATTTTTTAACGATGAAAAACTTTATATAGGATATGCAATAAATGATTTATTGTTACCTGTAAGGAATAGCTTGGTTTCCTCCACCGTGCCCGCCGGGGGCAATCTCAGCCCGCGGGCCGGGGTTCCGGCCTGACGCCGGACACGCCCATCCTCCCCTAAAACGCCTTCCGGCCGAACACGCTGCCCCACGAGGAACCGCGCTCACGCGCGGCGGCCGGGTCCACCCAGGCCAGCACCACCCTGCCCATATCCCAGGCCAGAGAGCGCGCAATAAGCCCCGACGGGTCCGCCGGATTGCGTTCCTTGATGGAAAAGAGATAAAAATCGTGCACCTGGCGGGCTTCCATCATGCCGCCCTGGGCCAGGGACCAGAGCTGCGTGCCGGTCTTCACGTCATACACTTCAATCGCCAGGGACAGGGAGCTGTCGCCGCCGCTGCCGCCGTCCATATAGTGATTGATATAGCCGCCCACCAGAAGTTCCGCGCCGCGCTGCCGGGCCAGGGCCAGAGCGCGCGAGCGTTCAAAGGGACCGGCTTCGGGCGCGTATTCCAGGGCCTCGAAGGCATTGAGCGAAAGCCAGATCTGCCAGACCTGGCGCGAAAGCAGGTCGCTGAAGGTCACGGCATTGGTGATCTGCTGCACGGCGCGCAGGGGCACGAAAAGCGCACGCGGGCGGTGCCCGGCCGGACCGAGCGGGGACACATAGACGGCGGGCGGCTGACGGCGCACGAAATTGTCGATCTGGATCTGGAAAGGCGTGCTGAAATCTCCGGCCAGAGAGATGGAGGAACGGCTGTCGTCCGGGGTGCTGGCGCAACCGGCGGCAAAAGCCAGAACCAGGGCCAGGACCGGGAGCAGGCCCGGCAGCCAGGGGCATACGCGCCGCGGCAACGATTTCATTGCGGTTTCTCCGAGGCTAGGCGCGCCTTCTGAATGGAGGCGAGCAATTTTTCCCGCGCGTCGCGCAGGTTGTCGTAGAGGGCAAGGCGTCTGTCGGCCGACAGGCGGCAGAAATCCGCCGTGCGGGTCATGTCGGCAAGGTGCGCCATGGCCTGCGCCAGTTCCGCCAGTTGGCGCGCCTCCGGTCCGGCCAGGGGCACGCTTCTGCCGGCAAGTTCCGCCAGATGCCCCAGCTCCTCGGCCTGGGCACGGATGCCCTCGGGCCGGATCGCCGCGCCATATTTCCGACGTTTGCGAAATTCATGCCAGAGAAAGCGGATTCGTCGCCACAACCGGGCCATGCCCATTGCCTCAGGATTGGACCGCGTACAGCAGTTGAAGAATCATGGGCCCCATCACCATGCAGACTGGCACAAAACCCAGCAGGGTCTGCGGCCAGTTCAGACGCAGGGCCGCGCGGCAGCCCACGGCCATGCAGGCGAGGCCCCAGACCATGCCCGCCAGGGAGCCCAGCGCAGGAATGACGCAGAGCAGCGCCGGGGCCGAACTGTAGACCATGACCTGGAAAACCAGGGGAAAGCTGGCCCGGTCCGGCGCCACGAAACGGTAGGCCAGATGGGTCAGGCCGCTGAAAACATAGAGTTGCAGAACCAGCATGGCCGTGCGCAGCAGCAGGGTCATAGCCAGATTGCTCTGTGGGGCCAGGAGAGCCAGCATTTTTTCCAGCTGCGGGTCCGTGGCCGCGCTGGGGGCCATGATCGCCAGCAGTATGCCGCCCCAGAAACGCTCCACCACCGTCTGCACCACGCAGATAATAAGGTAGAAGCACAGGGCCCGCAGTTGCGGCGCTTCCGGGTTGAGCGAGCCGAAAAAGCGCGGCGCGGCGAACATGACCCGCATGACCGTCTGATAAAAGGAAGCCAGCCAGCCGTCATGTCCGGGTGCCGTCTCCCAGGGATTGGCCTCATAGTCATGCTCCGCATGGGGGTCCGCATCCCGCTCCGACTCCCGCAGGCGGGCGGCCTCACGGGCATAGGCCCGGCTGGCAGTCCGGCGGATGTCCTCTTCCTCATCCTGTTCCGGCGCGGCATCCGGGCGGTCGGCGAAGGCGCCGCCGTCTTCGCTTCGCGGCTCCCGGCGCTTGCCCTCCGCTTCGCTCGCGGCGTGCTCCGGCTCTTCTTCCCGTACTTGGCGGCCCGGCACAATGGCGCCGGGCGGCAGGGGATCATCCTGCCCTGCCGAGCCCGCCGTGGTCCCGTCGCGTGGCGCGGGCGCGTCAAGGGTTTCCAGCACCCCGTCCTCGGGCGAAAAGCGGAAGCGGCAGGCGCATTTGGGACAGGTGGCAATGACAGCGCGCGCGGGCAGGCGGTCGGCGGGCAGTTCTCGGCTGAAGCCGCACTGCGGGCAGGTAATATTCACTACTGGCTCCTCTCGCGCCGCCCGGATTCCGAAGAACGGCGGCACATCTCAATAGAGCATTTAACGCTTGGAAATGCTCCAGACGCTTGAAGACCGGAAAGCGCGCTTCCCGGAGGCCGCCACGCGGCCGAATGTACCTTCTCTATTAGCCGCAGGCAGGCGTGCTGGCAAGTCCGCCACGGACGTGCCCGAAGCCGGTCGACCCGGCCATGGCCGCTTTCGGCACGGCAAAGCCCAAAAAATTCCTCGGTCCGCATTTTCGCCTTGACAAGTTTTTGGGAATGCGGGTAAGCAGAACTATAGTCAACTAGTCATATATATGAATTTATCCGGCCACGCGTATTCCGATAAGCGCCGCGCACAAGGAAGCCGTATGCAATACCATGAGCCATCCCTCCAATCCCGGCACAATCCCGACAATCACCTGCCCGCCTATGCCAGAATCAGCCAGAGCCTGCGCCGCCAGATAGAAAGCAAGGCCTGGCAGCCGGGCGACCTGATCCCCACGGAAAGCCGGTTGTCCAAAGAGTACGGCGTCAGCATCGGCACCGTGCGCAAGGCCTTGCAGGAGCTGGTCATTGCCGGTTTTCTCTACCGGGTGCAGGGCAAGGGCACCTATGTGGCGGGCAGCTTCATCCGCAGCAAAGACCACCGTTTCTACCGCACCCACGCCGCCTTCGGCGAACCTGATCCGGAACGGCGCTTCACTTTTCTGCGCTCTTCCACGGAACCGGGGCAGGACTTCATCTGCCGCTATCTGCAACTGGAGGAAGGCACGCCCCTGCTCAAGCTGGAACGGCTCATTTCCATTGACGACCGGCCCTTTGTGCTGGTGCATTCCTATTTCGAGGCCGCGCGCTTTCCGGAACTGGCGCGCACGGACCCGCGCCGCTTTGAAAGCGAGGCCCTGACCCTGATCATTGAAGAGGATTACGGCACGCCCACCATGTCGGCCAGTGAATTGTGCTGCGCCGCCACCGCCTTGCCGGAAGTGGCCGCTGTGCTGCAACTGCCCGAAAACTCCCCTGTTCTTTTTCTTGAAATGCTTTCCTGCTCCTACAACGAGATACCCTATGAATACCGGCAGAGTTTCTGCGTCCCCGGCAGAAAGCTCTCCCGCTCCTACTGAAATTTCACGCCTGTACTGCCGTAACAGGCGTGGAGGCCGCAGCGCAGAAAATGCGATTTTGCGCTCCCCCCGCCGCCGCTGGCGGCGCTCCACGGCCCAACCCGCAGGGAGGATACAGCATGCAGCCTCAGGACTTGGGAAAACGGCTTTTTACATTTGCCGTTATTGCTGATTCACATCTCAATCAGGATGAATTGGACTGCAATTCGCCCTTCCCGGTCAACAAGCTGGCCAACAGGCGCATGCGCCATGTGGTCCGCGATCTGAACCGGCGGGATGTGGCCTTTGTGGTCCATCTGGGCGACCTGATCCACCCGGTTCCCGCCGTCAAGGAGCTGTATGCCGGAGCGGCCGCGCGTTTTCACGCCCAGGTCAGGGAACTGAACGCCCCCCTCCACCTCACCCCCGGCAACCACGACATCGGCGACAAACCCATGCCCTGGGCCCCGGCGGGCTCCATTACGGAAGACTATATCCGGCTCTGGCGGGAGACTTTCGGCGACGACTATTATTCCTTTGACCACAACGGCATCCATATGGTGGTCATCAACGCGCAGTTGATGAACAGCGGCCTGCCCGCCGAAGCGGAGCAGAAACGCTGGCTGGAGGACGACCTTCTTGCCCACGCCGGACAACGGATTTTCATCTGCACCCATTACCCGCCCTTTCTCTGCGAAACGGACGAGGCCGAGCATTACGACAATATCGCGGAGCCGGAGCGCGGCCGGCTGCTTGAGCTGATGGCCCGTTGCGGCGTGGAAGGCCTGTTCGCCGGGCACGTCCATAATTTCTGGTACCTGAACGAAGGCGCCACCAGGCATTATCTCCTGCCCTCCACTTCCTTTGTGCGCCAGGACTACAGCGAAATGTTCAAGGCCCCGCCCGCCCTGGAGGAAACCGAAGCCGGGCGCAATGACGCGGCCAAGCTGGGCTATTTTCTGGTGCACGTGCACGAGCGCGGGCACCTCTGTGAAATGGTCCGGACCTACGGAGCGTGCGCGGCCCCGGACGACCCGCTGGAAACGCCGCCCATGAGCGTGACTCCGGTCGCGCCCGCCCGCAACCGTTACGCGGCCCTGGGCTTTGATCTGCGCCAGAGCTGGGCCGAAGCCGTGGGCATCCCGCCCAGCGGCGCGCTGGATGAATTCGACAGAAAGCAGGTCCGCAACGACTACCCCCTGCTGGCGCTCTGGGAAATGGGCGTGCGCCATCTGCGCATCCCCCTTCAGGACCTGCGCAACGCCGAGGCCCGGCGGCGCATACGCGGCCTTCTGCCGATGGGGCAGACCTTCACCCTCTATTCCTACGGCCTGCCCACGCCGCGCGACGCAAAGCTCATTCTGGACAACGCCGCCCTGCTCTCCGGCTGGGAAATCAGCTTCCGTGAGCAGGAACTGGCGCGGCTTGCCGCCGGGCTACGCGAATTGCGACGCGAACTGAAGCTGCCCATCCTGCTCAGCCGGATGTGGGAGCATGAGGACAACCGCGCGCCTGACGGCCGCTATTTTCACGTCATGAACCACGGATTCACCGCGGGAGACGCGGGCAGAATCGCCCGCTTGGCCGCGCTCCGGGGGCTGGAAGGCTTCGGGCTGGTATTCCGGGCCATGAGCCACGACGACCTCCCCACCCTCACGGCCTTTGCCCACAAAACCTGTGCCGCGCGCGGTCTGCCCGCCTCCCTGCATCTGCGCCTGACCGGCTTCAATCCGGCCGGGGCAATGCGCGACGACACATGGGCGGCGCAGCGCACGACCGAGGCCCTGTTCTGCGCCGCGGGCACGGGCGTCACGGTTTTTGCCGACGCCCTTACGGATATCGACCGGGGCTATTTCGTGCGCAACGGCGTGCTGGACCAGACCTGCAATCCCCGGCGGGCCGCCGGGGTCATCGGCCATCTGCACGCCGCGCTCAACGAAGGCCGGGGAGACATCGGCCCTGTGGAGGAAATGGAAGCCAAGGGCCGCTGGCTCCGGACCCGCCAAAACGGCGAGAGCATCGCCCTGTACATGGCCGGTCCCGACGCCGTGGGCGCGCCCCTGTCCATCCCGCCGGAACTCTTCACCTCCACGGCGGCGGTGACGGCGGTGGATCTGGACAGCGGCTTCAAATTCCCGGCCGGAGAACTCCGCCCCGTGGCCGAGGGCCTGTATTTTTTGCGGGGGCGTTAACCCGTTCTCAATGTGCACGGAAGCCATCCCCGGAATGAACCGGGGGGTGGATCAGAATAAAACCAGCCGTAAAGGAGAACCGTCATGTCGCACCGATTCACACGCATTCTGGCTTTAGCCCTGCTGGCTCTCTGTTTCACGGGCACGGCCCATGCCGAATACCCCAAGGGCCCCATTTCCATCATCTGCCCCTTCGGCGCGGGCGGCGCGGGCGATCTGGCGGCCCGCATTCTGGCCAACGCCGTCAAGAACGACTTCGCCAAGCCCGTGGTCGTGGTCAACAAACCCGGCGCGGCCGGTGTGCTGGGCACCACCGTGGCCTTTCGCAGCAAGCCCGACGGCCAGACCCTGCTCATCGGACGCGTTGCCAACGCCGCCATCATCCCGGCGCTGAACAAGACCATTCAGTACAAGTGGGACAGCTTTGTCTTTCTGGGCCTGCTGGATCTTAATCCCCTGGTGGTCGTGGTCCACAAGGATTCGCCCTACAAGACGCTGCGGGACCTGGCCGACGCCGTCAAGGCCAATCCCGGCAAGCTGACCTTCAGCACGGCCGGAGCCCTGAACATTCAGGAAATCGCCTCCTATATGCTGCTGCACGCCGTAGGCCTGGGCAAGGACGGCGCGGTGAGCGTGCCCTTCCAGAGCGACGCGGCGGGCAAGAACGCCATTCTGGGCGGGCATGTGGACTTCGGGGCCATCAACCTGGCGGCGGCCTTTGACCAGCTCGGCGAAGGCGGCAAGCTGCGCGCCCTGGCCGTGACCACGGCCAAGCGCCTGCCCAAGTATCCGGATATTCCCACCGTGCGCGAGGCCGGTTTCCCTGAACTGGAAAACATTTTGGGCTGGAACGCCCTGTACGGCATCAAGGGCATGCCCCAGGAGGCCGTGGACAAGTGGGCACAGGCCCTGCAGGCCGTCAAGACCAACAAGGAGTGGCTGGAGCCCACGGAAAACATGGGAGCCATCCCCGATATTCTGTCCCCGGCCGAAACCGAAGCCTTTGTGCGGGCCCAGGTGCAGAAGTTCGAACAACTGGGGCAGGCCCTGGGCCTGGTCATCCGGTAACATACCTTTCACGGCGGGAAATTTCCGGCCTGACCTCTTCCGACATATTCCGGACGCCGCGCGGGGAGGAGCCCCTCCCCGCCGCCAAGGAGGCCATATGCACGCGACAGTACGGCAAGATCTGATCCTGGGGCTGACGCTCACGGCATTTTTCTGCATGGTCTATTTCGTACTTATCCCTCTGGGCATCGAGGTTCCCCATTCCCATGACCCCGGCCAGCTTTCCCCGGCGGCCTATCCTTCCTGGATCGCCCTGGCGGGACTGGGCGCCTCGCTGCTGCTCACGGCCAACACAATCCTGAAGCATTTACGGCTGCGCCGCGCCGCCGCGCCGCCCGCAAGCCTGGACAAAGCCGGGCCCCGGAGTTGGGGCGCATTGATTCATACCCTTCTGGCCTTCGGGCTGCTCTTTCTCTTTTACTTCTTCATTGACGACGTGGGCATGGTGCTGGGCAGTTTTATTCTGTACGCGGCCTTTGCCCGGCTCTGCGGCGAACGCAACTGGCTGCGCCTGCTGCTGACGGACTGCATCCTTACCGCCGCGCTTTACGTCTTTTTCGTCCGCATCGCCGCCGTGCCCGTTCCTTTGGGCATTTTGCAATCCTTCCTCTGAAAACCGGCGCACCTCGCTCCGGCACGGTGTACTGTCACAAAGGTTCCATCGCTCCGCTCTGAATTCAGTATACTCCGCGCCGCAAAACAGCATACGGCACACGACAACCATCAGTGTAAACAGCTTTAGGGACTGCTTCCAAATTGTGGAGTTTTGCCTTTCCAGAGAGGGAAATAGGCTTTTTACAAAAAAAATGTATTCCCAATGGCACTCGCTTCAACCGTTGCACCGAAGTTGGAAGGCAAAAGAACCGATTTAGCAACAGTCCCCAGGAGACGCCCATGCTTGAAGCACTGCAACAAGGACTGCACCTCATCGCCTCCGTGGAAAACATCCTCGCCCTGTTCGGCGGCATGCTCGGCGGCGTGATCATCGGAGCCCTGCCCGGACTGACCGGGGCCATGGCCGTGACTCTGGCCCTGCCCTTCACCTTTTACATGCCTCCCATCACCTCCCTGATGCTTTTGCTGGGCATCTACAAGGGCTCCATGTACGGAGGCTCCATTTCCGCCATCCTGATCCGCACGCCGGGCACGGCGGCGGCCGCCTGCACCGTGCTGGACGGCTATCCCCTGGCCCGGCAGGGCAAGGCGGGACAGGCCCTGTACATGGCCTTGTACTCCTCCTGCTTCGCGGACATGGTGTCCAATCTGGCCCTGATTTTCTGCACCGGCATGATCGCCAGCTTCGCCCTGCGCTTCGGACCGGCGGAATTCTTTTCCCTGATCTGCTTTTCCCTGACCATTGTGGCCGGGCTGTCCGGCGCGTCCCTGCTCAAGGGGCTCATCTCGGCCTGTTTCGGCCTGCTGCTGGCCAGCGTGGGCATGGACATCGTCTTCGGCACCGGCAGGATGACCTTCAACGACGTGAATCTGATGGCGGGCTTCAGCTTCATTCCCCTGCTCATCGGCCTGTTCGCCATCCCCGAAATCATCAAGGCCACCTCGCCGACCCCGCCGCCCGCCATCCAGGCGGACATGGGGCACAGCCGCCTGACCTGGGCGGATTTCAAACGCTGCTTCACCTCCATTTTCCGGGGCAGCCTCATCGGCGTGGTCATGGGGGCCATTCCCGGCATCGGCGGCGCGCCCGCCGCCTACCTGTCCTACAGCGAGGCCCGCCGCTACTCCAAGCGCGCGGCCAATTTCGGCAAGGGCGAGCTGGAAGGCATCGCCGCCGCCGAGTCCGGGAACAACGGCGTCTGCGGAGCCACCCTGATTCCCCTGCTCTCGCTGGGCGTGCCCGGCGACATCGTCACGGCCGTGATGCTCGGCGCGTTCATGATGCACAACATCACGCCCGGCCCTCTGCTCTTCGAAGAAAATCTGCCCCTGGTGTACGCGCTCTACTTCGGCATCATCCTGAGTTCTCTCTTTCTGCTGATCTCCGGCTTTTTCTGCCTGCGCGGCGCCGACAAGATCACCAGAGCGCCCCGAATGGTCCTGTTTCCGGCCATCCTCTGCATCTGCCTGTTCGGCGCGTTCTCCATCAACAACAACGCCTTCGACATCCTGGTGCTGCTCTGCATGGGCCTGGTGAGCATGTACATGGGCAAAAACCACATCGCGGAAGCGCCCTTTCTGGTGGCCTTCATCCTCGGCCCGCTCTTTGAGGACAATCTGCGCCGCTCCCTGCTCATTTCCCACGGCGATGTCGGCATTCTCTGGAGCACGCCCATCTGCTGGTTCTTCATCGCCCTGACCGCGCTCTCCCTGTTCATCACCCTGCGCAAGGAATGGCTGGAACGGAAAAAGAGCCCGGACCCCATCGAACCGCCCAATGAGGAGTGAACGAGGACCAGGGCAATCGAATGAACAGGATAATCTTTTGCAAAGCGAAAGAGAGAAATGCTCTTATGCCAAGCGTTCTATTCCGTTGCGGGAATTTTGCAAAATTTCCGCAAAACCAGCTCCCCGCTCACTTGCCGACTGTGTCGGCTGCGTT